>Ga0164309_10000001_pt1 | contig 285219 bp, 366 predicted proteins | sample Whisoiple_247_MG_FD_109984 | JGI IMG/M metagenome (GOLD analysis project Ga0164309, IMG submission 109984) | Soil microbial communities amended with fresh organic matter from upstate New York, USA - Whitman soil sample_247_MG | ecosystem: Environmental > Terrestrial > Soil > Unclassified >... | reverse complement strand
CGCCTGTTGTCCGAGATGACAGGGGAATCGGACTCGATCCAGATTCAGACGATGCGGATCCCCGCCTGTATGGTGCGACCAGGCGATCGGTGGCCCTGCTATCAGAAGCCCACACTTGTCGTAAAGACGGTGCTTAATTCAAACGAAACGATGAGGTTCACGTTCGAGGACGGCCGCACAAGCACCACCTGGGCTAGCGGGACATCGATTGAGGTGGTGCGGCTGACGGCTATCTAGCTGCTTTCACAGCTCGTTTTGACCCGAACGAGCTGTAGGGCTGGTGTAAGTGAGGGGATGAAAGGAGGTTCTCATGCAAGAAGGAGACCTCGTTACGTTGAAGACAGCGGACAGCCCCATCATGGTAATCGAAAGTTTCCAGACGGGTGAACGTATTGCAAAGTGTGTATGGTGGAATCCTTGGAGTAAGGAGATCCGTCATGAACAAATATACATTGGGGGTCTAAAGGAGTATGTACCTCCAAAACCAGACAATGGTAGGACCCTAAAAGTTGGAGTAAAGCGTTAACTCCCGCCCACCCCGGCCGTACTATCAATCAAGGGCAACGGAGTCATGACCCACAGCCCCCAGTCGAATAGTTGGCCGGTTGCCAGCATCTGATCCAATAACTCAGAATCGGGCGAGACGTCGCCCCAGGGGTTCAACTCCCCCTCGACGGTTTGCGGCTAGTTCAACAGGAAGAGCGACCCTTGTTAAAAGGGAGAGAAGTGGGTTCGAGGCCCACGCCGTGAGCAAATGGCACAACTGACCGAAGAACGGCGAGCCTACTACGAGAAAGCGATCCTCGACTACGAACAGTTCCTGGCCCATCCCCATCCAGAGCACTTCTACAGCAAACCGATCAAGTTCCCCGCCAACTTCGACCCTAAGCGGACCAACCATACCCACATCCTCGCCCTGATCCAAGACGCCAAAGAACAGCTTGAACCAAATGGCTAAGTGCCGCTTCTGCCATGCCCCATCTGGCCAGCCTCACGATCGGACCATCCCACACGGCGATCCATTCAACCGGAACTTCGTTGGCGATGTGGCCCAATGCGGTTGCAGGTGGGAGCGACAACCAGGCTATGGAGACGTGCTGATCTTATGCCCGATCCACAGTGAGATCAATCGAATTGAGTATCTCAATACTCAATCTAGCTAGTTTGGTGTAAGATTTGGATCATGAAACGTAGCCCCGCCATCCTCCACATAGCTCAAGATCTACAGTGGACCCCTGAGGATGTCCTCACGCCCATCGAATCCGCCTACCAACGCCTCAAACTGGCGGGCCTCCACGTTCACCTATGTGACGATCGACTGATCGGAGGCTCTCACTACGATGACTCGGATCATCGTATCCGTATGGTGCTGAACAGCTTCACGATCGTCCCCGAGGGGACGGGCTACCGGCTCAAGAGGGCGTCAGACGGTCAGACGGACGGCATAGGGTGCCTGACGCTCGATCAAGCCATCAGGTTGGTGATCGATACGATCAAGCCTCAGCCGAATATTGAGGCCCCACCCAGACCCCCTCAAAAAGGCCCACAGCTCTATTAACTTTCCCCCACCTGATCCGTTATATAGATCAGAATGCATGGAGCGCCTAGCTGGCCCAAGAGGCAGCTAGGACCGAGTCAAGTCTTGGCATCGATACTTTGGTGTACTGGTGCACACACCCGATAAGGGTGGAGAGTTGGGTTCGAATCCCAGCAAGTATCCTAGATGAAACAACAGCTGATCGACATCCTAGATGCCTGGCTGCTACTCATCATGGTCTGTTGGTGGGTGGTGACGCTGGAGTTTGAACGTTGGGAGCTTCGACGTCAGTATGCTGGTCTGACCAGGCAGCTTGAGCAGAGTCAACTGAGGCTTCAACAACTCAAGCGAGGGGTCGGGACAGTAGCGGTCCGTTACCGTGTAGGCTGAACAACTATCAACGGCCGACTGGCCTGGCTCCCCATAGCGAAGCTACGGGCCGGCCCACCAGCCGCCGCTAAATGACCGTCTGGCCGAACCGATCGATAATCCGTTCGGGCTGTACAGATCTCCCAAAATGGCGTATCCAGTATGCGCCCCGCTCAAAACGGCAAATAGGTCAAATCCCCCTATCTATCCGGATTTTGACCCCGGCCTATTTTTGGCTCGATTCTGAATCAGAGGCTATCGCCCATAGGATCCAAAAATTTTGGATCGGCCTATTTTTGGCGCAAATGTGCTAGACTTGGCGGATGGTGAAGCCTGTAAACTTCAAAGATCTGACTGATCAACGTTTCGAGGCCATGAAGCTGACGGTGGTTGAAGCGGCGGAGGTAGACGCTCATGGGCATCAGCTCTGGAGATGTAGGCGGGATGACGGGAAAATAGTCCTGCGTACGAGCAGCTACCTGACGCATTACCAGGGAGAAGGTTGAGCGGCCCAGGAAACCCAAGGCTCCGAAGAAACAGGCGACAGTCGAATATTCGACATGGTCTTCGATGAAGCAACGGTGTCTCAACCCAAATAATCCGGCCTACAAGGACTACGGAGGGTCTTTGCGCTGCGTTCCCAGCAATATTTCTTCAACTCCCATCTGGCGGCCTCATACGCCCTCATGGCTGGGACCAGCCTAGGTTGGTTCAGCCTACAGTAGGGCAGGTGGGAATTTAGCCCCATGTCGCCAAATCGATCGGCCCACCTCAACACAGCTCCTTCGCTACAATTGTTCCAAGGCTTGGTGTGTTCGACCAGACCTTGCTGCTTGAGTTGTTGGGCCAACGCGATGGTGGTCCGTTGGACCTTATCGACCACCTGCCTGGCTGTGGGTTCCAATGTGGCGAAGCGCTCCATGTAGTCGACCATGTTTTGGTGATTATCGAGCAGGTATTGCATGCCGGAGAGGAACCGTTCGCCTGTCGAGGGAGTTTTTGGTCCGGTATCTTTTGCTGCGGCGGGTAAGGTGATCGAGAGTACCGGCAGACAAGTGAGGGCTTGGAGCATGGATCGGCGGTTCATCATTTGGGCTTTACACCGGGTATCTTTTATCCGGAAGGGCTGTTGGTGTCTATATGTCGATGAATCCCACCATCCAAATTTTCGGCCGAACCCTCGACCTGATCCGCCTGGAGTCCAAGTATGAAGGTCTAGCCGTCTACCGGACCCCAGCTGGCCAGTATCCTAGGATTGAGGTGTTGTGGGCCACCTATGAGGGTTCGGAGGACCAGCTGGTTCTTTCGATCCAACTGTCTCAAGATAGTCGTGGGGTGGGGTCATGTGGCCAATCGATCACGGAGTTGGAGCAATGCCTCAAAGAGGAATTCGCTCTCTACCGAACCATCGAAGCCGAGTTGTTGGGCTGACCTTAACTTCTCCACCCTGCTTCCGTTCTATCAGGTATGAAACAAACAATCTCGCTACTGGGTGATGTGCTCGCTCTCTCGTGTTTGGTGGCTGCTGTCCCTTTCATGTTGGGCATGAAGGCTTACCGGAAACTGACTGGTAAGAAGCCCGCTCGCCCGATCAACATTTTCTTCTGAAGGAGATCCAGATGCGAAACCATTTCCGAAGTTCTCGTCTGACCTTGGTCGAAATCCTAATCGGCCTCGCCATCTGTTTGACCGTAGCTGGTGCGATCTATAGCCTGACCTACATGGCCGTCAATGACTGTCATGACGGGCTATGGGTCCGTGACGCGATGGGGATGCCTCGTTGTATTCATACTCAAAACGTCAACCTACTGGTCCACTGATGACTCAACATACCTTGCGTGTCCATACCCGAAATGGGATCAAGACCTACACGGTCGACGGGGATAATACGGTAGATGCCATCTTTTTAGGTGAGCGACTCGCCACCAGCGGGCCTGGTATCATGGTGGTGTGGTACAGAGATGGTGTGGCGTATCATCGTTGGATTGGGCAATCAGTTGGGGTGTGTTGGGTTGAAGTCAACGTGGGGCCGCAAGAACCCAACCGAGCTGAATCCTGGACTTTTTCTGGAGAGGTTAGGCCTTCTAAGCTTCCGTCTGACCCCACATGACCAAAATGGACCAGTTCATCAAAATACCTCATCCAACCAATCGGGTCTGGCCTGGCACTCCGTATCATGTATTGATGACGGTTGAGCAGGCCTATGAGGATGGCCGTCAGACGGGCCTCAACTGGGCGGCAGCTGACCAATACGTCCCTGGCGGACCGTCGGTCGGACCAGGGCAACACATCGGATTCTCGGCGTTGGAGGACCAGGAGCGGCGGGTCCACCGTGAATGGATGCGGGGTTGGCATGCTGGCTTTCGGCAGCAATACCCCAAGGCGGCCTTACGGCCGCAATGGTACCGAAGATTCGATTTTGATCTATCCGACGTCTGATCGGTGTATAGACCCTAGTCAGCCGTTTTGGATGGTCCAGAGCTGCTGATCCAAACCCCTCCTAGAGACCGTGCGGCTCATACTAGGAGGGGTTTGGTGTATGTTGGCTGATGAGTCAACATCAGAAATTCAAGTTCTTCAGTTTTCACCAAACCTACGACGTAGACCAGCAGATCTCCAAGCAGGTGAACGAGTGGGTCCAGACCAACCAGGTGCAGGCTTGCTCGATTGGGGTTGAGTACGTGGAACGCCTCAATTGTTTGCTGGTCAGTCTGGGTTACCTGCCTGGCATCAGATTGACCACTCCAGGCGGGGGACAGGTCGGAAGCACCAGTTTTCCGGTGGAGCTTCATACGGTCAAATTGGGCCGACTATCGTTGGGCAAGTTGGATACCCTGGAGAGTCTACTCGAAGCTGAGGCTCAAAAGTTTGACGGGGTGATTTGCCACGAATTCTATGTCAACCAACTGAATGACGTGGTGGCGGTATTTTTGGTTCAGAGTAAGGCTTAACTTCTAGGCGGGCTCTTCCGTTCTAGCAGCATGACCAAACGCAACCAACTATTCTCAGGCCCGTTCGACATGGAATGTACTTTCACTGATGCTGGCATGCAGCCACTTCGGCAGACCGTCACTTCGTTCGATCAGATCTTCACCCTACTGGTTCGATTGAACCAAACCTACACTCGACTGACGGTCATGCAAAAAGGCCGTGTGGTGATGACGGCTGACCGTCAGGTTGGGGACGCCACCTGGAAGAGCCAATTCATCTCAGACCTGTACGAGATCCAGAAGCCCAAATTCCAGTCTGGACAAGAAGTGTACCACGCAGCAACGGATCAATGGGCTTTGGTGACGGAGATCCGCCACGATCTGAATGGCCCTGGCCTGCACCACTACTACGTGGAATACACGATAAATGGGCTTCGCGACAGCCTGCCCGAGTCCGAGCTGGTGTCGATGGATCTGATGCGTACGATTGGTGCTTAAGAAGCTGGCGGGCTGCCCGTTATATCCATCATCAAAGCGGCCCGCTCCCTGGTTGGACATTGACGGGGAAGGGCCAAGTAGACCCATCTCTCGCGCTGTAGTTTAGTTACTCCTGTAAGAAATCGCGTCGTTCCGAAACCCTTACCGAAAAGAAAGAGGTTGATCATGCGTTACTGAAAACGTCTGATTAATACCCCGGCCCCTCCCAGGTGATAATGCCTGCGAGGGGCCTAATGCTTTCCATGGTGTAAATAGGGTTGTGACCTCATCAAAGCTTATCGAGAGCCTTCAGCGAATCACTGAACAATACGGAGATTTGCCAGTGTTGCACGGTACGACAGTCGGCCGAGACCTGATGGCGGCGGACGTCGACCTAGTGTGGGTGATGACCGCCACACAGGGAATCCCTATGGGGATGCAGGCGGGTCAGCACTACATCTTGCTTGTGATGGGCCGCTAGATGGCCTGGCCGAAGATCTACTGTCTCTACTGCCGCAGGCCTCGCCTGTTGTGGCATCAGTGCCCCCTAGCCCCAACGGTGTAAGATCCGATCATGGATCACGTCACAGTATTCGGCCGGACGATCAAAAGAAGTAACCCCTCATCAACATGGGCTATTTGGGAGAGCCTTGACTACTCCCCTTGCATCACGGTCGCACTCCTCTCTGAAAATAACTGGGCCATATGGGTAAGTTTGAAGCCAATTGATATGTTTACTTGTAGGGGTGGGGGCAGATCCATTGAAGAAGCAGAACTTCGTGTCAAGGCAGATCTCAAAGAGTTGATCAAAAAATATCAAGTGTTGGCAGCTGAGCTCGGTGTATAGACCCTTGAGGGCTGGCCGTGCAGCACTACCCTGTTAGCCGGGTCAGCTCTCCTCTAATCCACCCGGTTCCTCTCTCGGTAGAGTGTCCGCATCAGTAACTGCCCTAGGGCGATGACGGGATCATCGTCACACTCCCAGTCGAGCAGCACGTTACCCATGTGGCGGTATTCTTGGGCCATCTGACAGGACTCATAGTCCGATAGCGTGCCGTAGTACTGCTGGACGCCCAACAGCATGATCACACGGTCGGGGCCCACACAATCGATTCTCAGTAGATTGCTGATCGTGCCGAGTTTTTGGTTGGCCCAGCGGAGGCGGGCTTGGAGATCGTGTCGAGGAAGGTGTCGCATGCAGGTACGACGCCTCAAAACAAAAGATCTGACAGCTGACGATTTCGCTTAACAGTCCGCCAGCTGATCCGTTAGTATAGGCATGTAGCGACGATGGTGCTTCGGCACAAAAATCGCGAACACGTCTGAAAGCAGTAGACGCAAAATACTGGGCTCGGTTGACCGGAGACAGGTCACTAGGCATCCCAAGAGATCTGGGTGATGGCAGTAAAGCCTGAAATTCTAGCGACAAAGCCGGCGAATCAGGCAAGTCGGGACGGCCGGACGCGATGGCCGTTAGTCTGGAAAGCGAGTGGCAGACTTAAACCAACCACGGCTCGTGTTGGGACTCGGAGGCAAAGAGGCCCTAGCCAGTAAAGGCTCAAAAATCTGACGACCCCCGAAAGGTGATGAGTAAAATCGGATCCCGTAGGGGGTTTAGTCATTTTGTGGCTTAAGTTCAGCTGATTTGAGACGTAACTGTTAGCATGAGAATCGTAGATCAAGAGAACGCCAAAAACGCATTGGAAGAGATGTACAGGATCGTCATCGTCCTACAGACTGAGTCTGTACGACCGTTCACCCCAGCGGAGCGACAGATGACGATCGATGCTCTTAAGGTAAAGATCGCCATTTACGAAGCTGCCTATCAACTTTCGGAGCCGGAGGCTGGCTGAGATCGTTCTGAGGCTTAACTTCCAATCCTCCGATCCGTTCTATCTCGCATGAAACATCAGATCGCCCCCTCTGCCTATCAACGTCTAGGTTCCAAACTAGAATTGCTCCAGCATCGTACTGGCTGGGTCCTCCGAGACATCTGCGGACCCGCCTATTTCTGGAACCCTGCACGTCAGACCTGGGACATCGCTCATGCGATCAAGGAATTCGAGCCCTATTTGCTACAGCTCGAAGCGGGTCTGGAACTGCTGGCCACTGTGGAGCCGATGGGAAGCTGAACCATGTTGACCTACACTCGAATCCACCACGCATGTAACGTCGAGTCCGGTATCCTCAAGGGAGGAGACTTCGTGATCCAAACTCCTCAGAGTCGAGATCTAGTCAAAGACGATAAGCCACTCCCTTGTCTGGCCTCGATCCACTTCGTTCATGGGCAAGAAGGCCGATCAATCGTGATCGATATCTACCCAGACTACACGTTCGTGGCTAGAACGGCTCCTCTGATCACCATAGGGATCAGCCGGCCGATCATTTGGGCCTACCACCGTGCCTACTTGATGATCGAAGCTTTGGGTCTCGAAGATCGGAAGGCTTAACTTTTCGTCCTGGATTCCGTTCTATCAGCATGACCAACCAAACCCGTCTCCAAGTTCTTTACCACAAGACCGTCGACAGCCGTCTTGCTCTGACCAAAGAGGAACTCAACGAAGCGTGGGAGTTCGCCAACCAGGCGCTCCACAGTCCTACTCGCTTCCGTGACGCCTATATGGCGGTCGAGACCTTGCTGTTCCAGGCCTACCGTGGTCAAATCTGTAGTGACCGTCTGCCGGATCCACGCAAATGCGAGATCGGCAAGGATTGTCCGGTCGGCATCCTCCAAAGCTTGATCGATCGGGTCGATGGTGTGAATAGTTACGTGGATCGTTAAATGTACTTCTCGATCTACACTCGCTACCTTCAACTCTGCCGGCAGATGAACGATCGTCAAGCCCAAGATCTGACGATGGCCGAGTATGGGTTGACTCAAGAAGAGTTGGACGAGATTCTCAACGGCTACGAAGATATTGCTTAACTCTCCGCCCACCCCTCCGTTCTATCAACCATGATCAAGCCATCCGCATACGTGAGAGAAGACGAACGGGCCCGTTCGGTCCGTCAAACTGACGATGTTTGGTTCATCACCACAGGCACCTTCGGGCTGCCCCACATGTGGGACGCGGTCAATCACGATTGGGTGATCGGTCGACTGGTCGAGACCGAGCGACACATGATCGACGGGAAGCCGGTCTACTTGGTTCCAGAGCGTTTCCGCCTCTCCTTCGAGGAGATGCAGCAAGTGTTGGACCAACTCAGCAGTTTCCCCACCTCTACATATGATAGTTGACAACATGGAAAACATCCCTCTTGATGATCTTGACGATGAGGCTCTGGCGGAGGCCATCAAAGCTCTGGTGGCCCGTCGGATGAGCAAGTACGAAGTGACCGACGCCTACGTCTTCCGAAACCAAGTTCTGGATGCGGTTGAGTCACTTTAATCTGTCATGACCCTTAAGATTCGGATCGCAGATCCGTTCTAGGGGTCATGACACAGCAAATACTCAACACCTTGCAACCCACCAGCCGTGACAAGGGGATCCTTGGTCTCGCCACCTTCTTCCTCGCTATCGCGCTCTTGGCTGCTTCACAAGGAGGGGTGTTCTGATGCTCAAGACTTTTGAAGTTCGGATCGGTGCCTACCGGAACCAGGATCTTAAAGCCTCGTTGACCCACGCTTGTGAGGTTGACCAAGACGGCAATCCTTTGGTGGCCTTGTGTCGCATCAAGCTGACCAGCCTGTTGCAAGATGGTTCGGCCACTGATGAAGCCCCTACCTGCCCCGTTTGTGCCAAGAAATGGGATCACCAGACCCAGCCGGTTTCGGTGTAAAGCCAGCATGATTCGTCCGCTGAATTGGTTATGGGCCCATTACCGGTGGGCCCTTGTTGCTGCTTTGCTGTTTGCCGCTCTGGTCAACGTTCTGACGGGCCACCCCCTTCGAGCGTTGGTAAACCTTCTGACGGCAGCGTTCATCGGGGCGGTGGCATGGTGGGTCAAATCTTCTCCATGATGTTGGACGGAGGAATGTAAAATGCCCGAGACAATCGTCAGAGCCCAAGATGCGGGGCCTGGAATGACTGACCAACAGCGCCAATGGGTGGAGGATTGGCAAGTGCATATCAGGATTGTCGAAAAATTATTCGGGGAAGGACGGCCGGTTGAGATTGTGAGACGTTCAAGTTACGATCTCCTGTTGGAACAGTTCCTCTGATGGCCTCACACATCCTGGACCAGGAGTCGTTCAATCAACTGCTGAGACAGGGATTGTTGAGACTGGATCGTATTAGAGGGGTTTGGGTAGTGGGAGGACATCAATCCACTGCCTGGGTGCGAGATCCTAGAGACTGGGGGCATCACGCCCTCCTGCCAGGCGATTGGGTCGCCATAGCCGCCCCTGAGGACGCTGATATCGTCCGTATAGACCCAGAGTGGCGTGCGTGGGCTACGGCCCTTCAGACGGGCACTATAGCTCCCAGAAGCCACGATACGTGGCAGGCCCTCATCGAATGCTCGTTCTCGCCAGAGCTGGCCAATGGAACCGAAATCAGGGTTCGCCCCAATACGATTCTTAGGACCGGAGGTCTGACCGTAACACAGATCGCTGTGCGGCGAGAGGCTCAGTTGCGGCGAAGACATGGTGAGTTGGCACCACGTCCCGAACAATACTCGACTTGGCAGGCTTTCGAAGATGTGTTGGCCTCACACCAAGATAGACTGGCCAATCAGCTGATTCAAATTCCGGTCGACAGTTCCGAACCTACTGATGATTCACCACAATGGCTTGACATCTTTGTAGATGCCGAGCGAGCAGCACGAGATGCAGCCTTTTCAGAGCAACTGACTGGGGAATGGGAGCAGTCTCAGCAGAATCTTGAGCAGCTGATGGTTGGCCAAAAGGTCCTCGATCCCGAAACGCCTCCCCCCAAACGATCCCGATACGAACTCCTGCTAGACGATTGGCCTTAACTTCCAATTCTTGGATCCGTTCCAATGAACATGACCAATATCAATCTGGTGCGCGAAGATCCTGACGGTGCTCACAAATATTTGGTTCTCGATAACCCCGGTCCGGCCGCCCGAGGCTTGATCTGGGGTATGTTGCTCTGTGGAGCTGGTTGGACGATGATCGTTGGAGCAATCGTCTTGGCCATTCGAATCAAGGGGGCATTCTGATGCGCATTCAAACCACCACCGAACTGGAAACGATTCGTAAAGACCCGCGCCGCTTCACTTGGGGTCAGGTCGTCCAGATCCATGACCTCGGCCGGTACACGTTCGTCGAGTACCTCAAGAAGAACTACGAAAAAGAGAGTGAATTCGACGACCAGCCTTCTTTTCACGTTTATGTGGATGGGAAGACGACCAACAACAGTTGTGACAGTCTCGAATCCGCCATGGTGCTCGCTATCGCCCGAGGCAAGATGGAACCCAACAGTGGGGGTTGGATGGCCCAGGCAGCTTGTAAGCTGTTGGGCATCGAGATTTGACGTGGCGAGTCACATCCTGACACAGGAGACTTTCAACCGGTTGGGGGATGCCGGCAGACTGGAGGTCCGCGAACAATCAGGGGGACATAGAGTTCATGTAGTGAACGATCTGTCCCCTGGCGGTCTTAGTTCCATTTTGTCTCAGGATTGCACCGGTCTGAGCATTGGGCTGTTCCCAGGGGATTGGGTGGCTGAGATGGTGCCCGACTTTGGACCTCAGATCGTGATCGAAGACGTAGAGTTCTTGGGACGGCTGCTACAGGGCGGCTCAATTGCCCGAAGAACTAGGACGACGTGGCAATCTATGATAGGTTTCCACTACATGCCTGGGGGCGCCCACATCGTCTTTGTTCCCGCCAAGGTGCTGATTGTCCAGAAAAAGGGTGAGGTAGTGCCTCTAATACCTTCTGGGCGAGTTTCACGCTATGCCCTTTTGTTGGACGATTGGCCTTAAGGTTCCCAGTCTCCAACCGTTCTATAGTGCAGAACAGCTCCGATAGTTTAAGGAGAACACACGGATGTATCCGGAGACCGACTGGTCTTGGAGGTGCTGGGGTCATATCTCAGCTCGGAGCTGTTCGCCTACATGTGGGTCTTAGAGCCCTATTGTTCTTTTGGCCATTCTTGATGGATGGCTCTTGCGACTGACGGTCTAGGTACGTATCTCAACGAATTGGCGACGGGCCAGGTCCCTAGTTCGCTATTTCAGGTCGTTGATACGATGGCAGATCTCCAGCTGATCCCCCACACATCTGAGGGTCAGCTGGTCTATTGTCGAACCACTCAGTGTTATTATGAGTTGGGGAAGGACAACACTTGGGTTTTCGTCACATCCTCCACCGCACTTGCGAGCCAGCCTGTTTGGTACGTAGATCCGACGGGAGATGATACGGCCGATGGCAAGACGCTAGGTACCGCCCTTGCCACTACAGATGAGTTGATGCGTCGTTTATGGCCTAACGGTCGTCGACAGCATCTGACTAATGATGTCACCGTCTATCTGAATACCGCCAACCCTGGGCCAGCCACATTCATTTTCCCCCAGTTGATGATCAACGTCGGGACGTCTGCGCCCCTCTACGCAGGGATCGCACTCTACTTTCTAAACATCATCTGTGGCAAGATGTCGAGTGCTCCCATCACGTTGAACGCTGACGCGGTTATACCTATCGCGACCACCAATCAACGTGGCCAGCTTTCGACCGCTTCAGGTACGTTCCTCGATGGCGAGCTCATCGAGATCACTTCTTCATCCGCCCCTGGATTGAGCATTGTTGGGGCTGCCGCTTATTCGACAGGTCTAATTGGTGACGCACAACACACCTACGTTGGCGGCTTCAGCGTTCCAACATTTGCAGGCAGTATTACGAACGGCGGACACGGTCAGGACATAAAACCTCTTGCTGGCGACACATGTGTAGTGACCCAACTGGTGACTCAAATCACCCGACTAGAAATTACCTGCACAGGATTCGCCAGAGTATTCGTTCAGTATGGAAAGTTCACCCGCGTTTCGATCGGCGGTAGTTCGCTGAATACCCCGTATGCGGGGATTGGAGGGCCGGTCCACATTTCATGTTCCCAGCAAACCTCTGCTGGCGGTAGATGGGAGAATACTGTTGGTGGAGCGACATTGCTTCAATGCCGAACACCCCGAGGCGGAAGGACGTCTCTATTTGGTAATGGTTGGTGCGTCATTGACCACATGATTCAAGGCATATTGGCTTTGAATGGGATGGTCAATAGTTACGGTCTCACCATTGACGGCGGACAACTTAGAATAGGTATCGGGGACGACTTCAACCATCCTGGCCAATCAGTTCACTCGAAATGGATCTGTTTTAGCAGCTACACCAACCTATTCTCCGGTGGAAGTAGCGGCTGTATTGAGTTCATCAGAGGAAACGTGACTTCTGGTGGAGGTATCGGTAACGGCAGTGCGATCCTGCTCTGCGAAGGGTCTGAGTTTCTCAACGCAGATTTCAACGGTTACTTGTGGGGAAACACCACTCCGTTCGACTATGGGATCGTCATCATGGCCAACAGTTACGCGGTGCAGGGCAACATTGCCCCTACCGTGTTCTCCACGTGCTGGAAGATCCCCAGCACACAGAACATCGTAGCCGACAATCTTTATTTCAGCTTCAGCGACAACCCCATTCAGCTGAGGAACGGGAACTGCGGGTTGATCGGTGGCAACTACAATGTCGACAACAATTACAATCTGACGGACAGCGGGTTCTACCGAAAGCTGCAAAATGCCAACGTCAGTGCCACGAATTTCTACCAAATCAGACAAGCTGGACTCTACCGTGTGATGGGGTATGTGGCGGTCACGACTGCCGATGCGGCGGCGACCGGCACCCCAGTATTGAATTGCACTTGGACCGATGACTCGGGGGTGGCTCAAACCAAAGCCGTCGCAACCGGAACCGCTCTCACCACTCTAGGCGGCAATGGGGGCGATATCATCATCGAATGTGGTCCAAACGGTACGCTCGCTAGCTGGTCGATCACAGGTGTGGGGTCACCTGGAAACGCCAAGTTCAGTGTGAGGATGCGGATAGAGAAGGACTGCTTCGGCCCTTGACGGTGTAATGAGGGGGGTGCGCCCCTGGAAACAAGTCATGCGAGACGTAGCTCACCATCGAGATGACAAGGCCCTGTTCCAAACCTTCGCCCAGAAGATGGCAGATGCGGTGACGATCGGGCTACAGATGGATGGTGGCCGAGCTTGCAACTGTCCGTTGGGCTACTTGGTTGGTGTGTTGGAACCGTTTGCCACCACCGCATCCACCGTGCTGAACCTCAAGGCCAGATGGGGGATCTCGATCGACAACCTACAGCAATTCATCAATGGGTTCGAAAACTACAGGGTCATTTTCGAACCATCCAATCCTTACTATGTTTTGGGACAACAATACCGTGCGCTCTACCGAGAACGCCGATACCGTCACAAAGGCGAGGCCGATCGATGGTTAGGTGTTCAAGACTTGATCCTAGCCAAGTTTCAAACCACAGTGCCTTGGCTCAACCTACACTTACGTTGACCTAATGAGCTTCGAACTCGCCTACCACCCGCCCAAAGGATCCAAGTGGATCTGGTTTGCCAAAGCGTTGAACTACAGCCCTTGGGGTTGCAACTTGCTGGCTCAGAAAGAGAAAGATCTGAGACATGGGTTGTGGCCCCTAGCTTGTACTCTATGGGTTGATTTGATCGACGGCCAGTACTGCTGGACGATCAGCACCACCGATTTCAACCACTCGAATCAATATCAGACCGGTCAGGCTAAGACGGCTCTCCAAGCCATCAGGGCGGCAGAGCGGGTAGGGGAACGCTGGATCAAACAACAGATCCCCCGATGGGTTAGAACCGCCCTTCAACACGGATGGCGGTCGCCAGCCTAGGGGTACCCTAGCTTGAGCCAAAGCTGACTGCGGACCGCTAGACAACAGTCCAGCAATTCTTTGCTGAAATCCAGAACTTTCGGCGCATGGTCGAATTGATCTGGCGTTCTCGCATGTAGGGGTAGCACGCCGGACCCATACCGTCTCGACACTTCTCGGGTGTAGGTATCTATCACCAAGCGAGGTTCAGCTTCCAACACTTCGGGGCGATAATGTTGAATCTCTAGATCCAAAAGCTGGATCGACAGGGCTTCGATCGTCTCGTTAGACCCCCACATTCCAGGAGTTTTGGCATACGCTTCAAGATGCTGGGTGACGTATTGGCGGAAGTACATGATGTATCAATACACCAGATTCGGTGTAGTACAACCGATGAACTATCGTGAAGAAGCGAGGCAGATCCTCCTGCATCTGCAGGGCTCGGCTGAGCTTAAACAGCATGATGTCCAATGGTTGGCAGATAGGTTGCAAGCCTTGTGTGACGCTTCTACGGAGGAGGATCTACCCGAAATGGAACCCATTGTGGTGGAACCTGACGTCGAGCGATTGATTCGCTGGCGTGACAGTATGGCGCTGGACTGGCATGGGGAGGAGCTGGTGTGCCACGTAAGCAGTGCGTTGCGAATCTGCCCTACTGTGCGGATCCCTCCCGAACATCAGGCGGCCCATCTGAAGTTCCTGAGATTGGGACGTGAGGAACAGGTTGAACATGTGGGGGCGGTATTGGGCTGGAGCTGAGGCTTAACTTTCCACCACCCCAGCCGTTCTAACCATTACAACGAAGGGCTCGCCAGCAGAGGCCTGGAACTATCAAGAAGCCTACGGGTGAGAAGCCCGGTGGAGTAACCTGGATTGGGCTAGGGGTCGCAACCCTAACTTCGTTGCCTAGATGGGCCATATGTGACAAAAATGACGACACAACCCACGATCCAATTCACTGATGAAGGCAAGCTTTACCTTTTGAAGAAGAACGGGTGGCGTTCTCGCCGTATCGACAGCAAGTGGACTTTCGGCGGAAAAGAATGGGTGACCTTCGCTGAGGCATGGGAGACGTACGCGCAAGAGAGGACTAGGAACGTCTCGGGAGACGATTCAAAAATCGAGCCTCACAAGCAACACCTGTTCCAGAAGCTTCGCCGTCGCTACGCCGAGTATGAGTCAGCCGTTCAGGCGGGCGATGATCTGTCGATGCAGAACGCCATGAATGCCATCATGGACGAACTTCCGTAAAACGACAATTTGGACTTAACAATCGTTCGCCAGTTACGTTCTATCTAACATGACCAAGCTGACTGGACCCCAACTACGCGGCCTCCGATCCTACCTCCGATTGGGGGGTGATAAACCCTCTGCCAAGATCACTCTGGAGCTCGTCCAGAAGGGCTTGCTCCAATCCCGAGCCTTTGGGCACGTTTTGACTACCAGAGGTGAATGGTATGCCTACCAGCTCACCCACGACGAAGAGCAAGAATTGATGGGGTTGTTGACCCACGATCAAGTGATCTTCCAACGCTCTGAGCAAAACACCAAGTTGTTCCGAATTCACATGACACTGGTTGATCTGGGTCTCAGTCAACGCCTCCCATCGAAGGACATTGTAGCCTTCGTGTTTCGTTGCCCCCTCTGAGTACAGCCTATGACCTTCAATCTAGGATCTGAACACCACTATCTGAGTCGGCCAGACAATCGATTGAAATTGGCTCTCCTGGCTCAGATGATCGAACAATGGGGTGGCCAGTTGGTCTCGACAACCGAGGTAGAATTTGATCAGAGAAAAGTAGTGTATGGCTGGTCAGAGGCTCCTTTCTCCAGTTACGATTTGGCGGTACACCACGTCTCTCGTACGATCCTATACACAGATCCCAACACCCCTTGGCCTCATGTCTTGCATGAGATGGCACACGTCTTTGCCTGCAAAGACGAGCCCAACCATTCCAAAGAATTCGATTTTTTCGGCTGGGAATACACTATTGCGGCCCAACTGGGAGACCTGAACTCCTGGCTGTTGTTCAACCGTGACTACAACTGCACCCCCGATGGGGACGAGTTGAAAGACCTGACAGCGTTGCAACTGCTCGCCGTGTTGGCAGAGAGAATCGGAAAGGCCTACGAGTTGGGGTTGGTCCAAGCCGGTCAAGCTGTTTCGATCCGCTAGCCCTTAACCTCTAGACCGGACATCCGTTCTATCAACATGGCGACTGAAAAAGACATCGAAGATGGGCTCCAGCTGTTTGACCAACTATACCTACAGTTGCCAGAGGGGAACGTTCTCAAGCGATTGGAACTTCCTGGATTTCCAATCGAGCTAGATCACATCAAATCTTGGTCTCCCACCAAGCCTTGGGTGGTCAGCTGCATGACCTCGACTGGGATGACGATCGTGGGTCAAAAGCAAACCCCGTACGAACAGCGGCTTTTGGCCCGAGCCAAGTACGAGAACTACCTGCGAAAGAAGCTGAAAGTCAAGCGAGTGGTGGAACCCAAGGCGCCACCATCACCTCAAGATCTGACGGCCCGTGACGTTTTGGCAGAGCTGAATCGTCGGAAGCGGATCGAACGATCCTGGAAGTGATCAATACTGAGGCGGCAGCTCAGACGTGATATACCAGTTTGGTCCAAAAGCCAGTCGGTACATCTCGGCATATTCACTTTGAGCGTAAAATCCCTCCGCATCCTTCTGGAGCGTACAATGGTCATACCCTTGATTGAAAGCGGGGATGAGGATTGTGGAGCCTAGAGGCAGATCAGCGTCAAAGATGGGCTCCAACGCCTCACTACAGGCCATTGGCGCCACCACACCACGAGCTTCCCACTCTTTAGCTTTCCTGAGCACTTCCAAGTATTCAGGGTCGTCTTCAAGTCCCATCTAGGCTCTTACACCTCTTGTGTTCTACCGAACAGGTAAGAGGGCTGCTGAAAAAGAGGCGTCTAAGGCCATCCGGCAGCCAGGACAAGTTACGTTTCTGGCATAACCTGTGGCAGAATTTTGTTCACCTGTAAGGGCACCACAGGGATAAACACCATCTTTTTCAGGGTGTTTGGGCGTTCCTGCATAACCCCAAAAGTGTAGCAAAGTCTCCATGAGTGGGTTTACACCGAATTGGTGTATTGACCGCATGAGCAAAGATCCTTCCGAGGCAGCCGAACAAGCGGTCTCTCTAGAGACGGTTACACCATCAGACAAGCAATGGATGGCGGGACGGACCGATCAGGAGATTGAAGGCATAACCCTTACGGCTGATCAGACCGGCAGGGATCCAGCAGATGTTGCCCAAGAATGGGCTCGGAAAGAGGAGGCTTTCACAGCCTACCTGAAGGCCAACTGGCAGCAGTTGCTCGATATGGCGGCCAGCGCAAGTTTTGAAAAAGTTTTCGCCCAAGCTAGAATCAGGGATCTTCGGATCGGCTTTCTGGCGGGACTGGAAGCCTCAAGGAACGGGAGTAGATACGATCCTATCGATGACGAGAACCGTCAGTTCTCGCTCGATCAGTTCATCGCATCCGCCACAGCCGAACTCCACGCCTATCTGCAGACCTGGGTGGGTAAGAACGAGTGGCACCAAGCTACCCACACTTGGCGGGAGTGGTTCACATCCTTCCATGAGTATATGTCATGGTGATGGCCAGTGACTGTCTACGTTGACCATAATCAGTTCCCTGTCTGTATGAGATGCCAACGCCTTTTGGGCGGCCTTTCCCCAGCCTGGCTAGATGGTGGGCATCTCTGAATCTACACGAGCTGGACCAAAGATCCGAATGGATGGTCTAACTCAAGACTTAAGTTTTCCGCCCAAAGGTCGTTCAAGCAAACATGGAGACTCTCAAAACAAAGGTGACCTTCTTAGGCCGAGGTTGGGGAATACGTGTCCTCAATCTGGACGGCTCGGTGAGGTCCCAGGACTTCGTGACCGAGAAAGGTCAGATTGGACCGGCAGTGAAGGAGCTGCTTCGTTGGGAGAGCAAGCTAGGTACCTCCTCTCCTATGGCGGATGCCAGCCGTGATCGGAATATGAAGAAGCGGCGTGAGGTGTAGAGAAGGGGTGCCGGATGAAAGCCCTCTGATCCAACGTCTTAGCGAGCTGTTCCATCAATTCGACCTAACTGATCTTAAGATTGGCTGTATCTGGTTGCATCCGATTCAGTTCAGAATTCTAAAGGCGTCCGTTTATTTCGATCATAATGCGGTCGGGGAATTGACGCAGGCGATTAGTTTTCAGAACAGTCGTAGCGGCGGGTACTTTGAAGGACATCTGTGGGGAGCTAACGTACTGAAATCAGTTAAAGTACCGCAAGATCGTGTGGGAGTGGTGCCAGACTCTTTTCCTTCCGAACTAGTCGACTTTCAGACCTGTAGCCCGTTCATGTTCCAGGTGCCTACCGTACCCGTATCTTCTGTTGTGAGGCGAACGTCGTTTCGGGAACACCTCGACTACGACCCAATAAAGGGCTAACCTCGGTGTAGAGACCGCGATGCTAAAGTCTCTCTTCGTTGATCAACTGGGTAACCACGCATTCCAGACCCTTCGGCCCATCGAAGGGGAGCCGTCTCAAGACAAGAAGTTCGTGCTCAGGGTCCACAACCCTCATTCTTCTTTGCTGAAACTCCCGCTCCCTCGATTGCTTGCTGGAGAAAATGTGGTGCCCCCTTCAGACAACGACCATCTGTCAGACCACTACGCCCTAGAGGACGGTACCTACACGATCGAATGGGCCAACGATCGGAAGACAACTGTTATTGTCGAACAGGTGAACGTTGAGGTGTTGCGGGTACATCTTCGAGATCACTACGGGGTTGATGTCACCTTTGGTAGTCATTCCGATATGTCCGCTCTACCACCGCCTAATAAGATTTCTTTTGTGGACGGCTCATCAAAGGAATGATGAAAACCCTCCAAGTACTGGGCCGCACGCTTCCGTTGACTGAGCAGCACACACATCTAGATGTGTACCAATCTAAAGACCCCTACGGTCCATTTATCGGAGTGTGGCATTACCCAGCCGGTACTTTGGATCCTGACAAAGATCGTTGGCTCCTGTACACTCGTATAGGGGATCGGACGACCTACATGGCTCAAGCGGACTCGTTGGAAGGAGTCGAGAAAGGGTTGAAGGATGTGTTGGATCAGCAGATTCAATATTGTCAGACGATCCTTTCTGAGCTTGGGTTGCAGGGCCGCTGATGCCGTTCAATATGATCGATCTGATGGAATTCGAACATCAGAGGGAGCAGGCCTGGCTTCAAAGCCGAAGGAGAGGAGACCCTCCTAACCGGCACGGAGCTTTGATGCAGCACCCACACACAATCGTCGTGAGGTTGCCAGCTCCCGTCAGAAAGTCTCGTTACGAAGCCTTGCTCGAAGATCTTAATCTATAGATCTTAACCCCGATCCTCGCCGGCCGTTTGGTAGGCATGGACAAGACGATCGGAACAAAAGTCAAAACAAAGGTCGAGACTCTCCCAAGCCAAAATACCGCCCTGGGCCGGCAAAAAGGTAACCATCGGGTGGTGCTCAATCTCGACGTCAACACTCGGGACACCGCCTCCTACACATCCCAGGATTTCATCGTCTACAGCGGTCCAGATCAGGACAAGGCCGAACGGATCGCAGCCGATCTCGTTGAGCCGCCGTACGAGATCAAGGTCTGGTGCAATTGGTATTCCGAGAAGCTCCGACGCATCCGTCATCAGCTCAACAATGTGCTGGTGGTGGAACCCAATTCACCAGCCGAGCAAGCACTCTATGAGCTGTACGGCTGCCGAACCTTCGACCTCTGATGAGCCAGGACAAGGACGTCCAGGCCCGAGTGAAGGGCCGGCAGGAAGTTGCTCGCAAGACCGTTTGGGAGTTGACGGTGGGGGTTTTCCGCCTGCGATGTTTGGCTGAGTCTGACCAATACGTGGTCCAATTGCGCCACCCTATTTTGGGCGGTTGGACCACGGTCATCAAAGATGGGAAGGATGCGGCAGCAATGCTGACCCGTTCCCTCTCAACAAAAGGCCTTCAGGAGGCGCTTCAGAGTTTACCTAAGTTCGTCGAGTAGGTGGTGTAGATCTACTGAATGGTCAAGATCCAGGTCACCACGCCGGATGGTTTAGGGACAAGGGTACATGATCCTGTCATGCTGACGCAGATGGGGGATAATCTGACGATCACGCTCCAAAACGTCACCGGGCCCACCACAATAAAGGTTGAGCTCCTCACCCAGACGGTGAAGGGTGAGGACACCTCCGAACGCCTCAGCAGCTACCAAGCCTTATTGCAAGATATAGGCCTATAATGAGAGGACGCATGCTGATCAATATTGTGAATCTGGAAGACGCTTCCCAGCGTTCTGAGCAGCTGACGATTGACGAATCCTCTTTGGGGGACGTGATCCAAAACCTTCTGATGAAGGATTTGGGCCTCCACTACGACGTCACCACTCATCAGCTGACCGTATTGACTCAACGAAAAGGGACCTACACACCTTGTTCTGGTTGTGACCAGTATCTGACCGGTCCCCACGCCTGCACTATAAGAACGTCTTAACTAAGGATTGGACGGACCGTTCTAATGGGTGATGCAAAACCAGATCCCCCGCCGCTCCAAAGATTGTCGTTACTGCCAATCTGAATCGGCCAAAGAGCCGTGTTCCGATCACCCTAATGGGGTAGATTACACCGGCACTGAAATGTACCAACCCAGCGAATGGATCAAGAGTTTGCTGGGACAACGGTTCAACGCAGTGTTTGAAGATGTCCAGTATCGATGTACCGGCTACGACCCCAGAGCCGGCATTTGGATGGACGCTATGGACGGTAGCCGCCGGACCAACATCAGTGAACGAGCAATTGGGGCAACCTGGCACCGAGTTCAGATGAAGTGGGGTAGCTGGAGACTGTTCGACCTGATGATTGAAAACCAAGGTCGGATGGTCAGCAAAGAGGCGGCGGAAAAAGCCCATATTCTCTTTGAGATGGCCCAAGAGACTCTGCTGGAGAATGGCTTGATCGAACCTTCGCCTGAAGGACTTAGGGTCAGCCTGTTGGGGATGAAGACACTGGTCAGGTACTCATCTGAGGAACGGTACCATCTGATGTACCTAGACTTCAATCTGCTGGACCCATTCCCTTAGCTGTTGTCCGGAGGAACGGGCCATTCTTGGCCTTCTGCTCTGGCTTGATTGACCTGGTTCTGCCAATCTCGGTAACGTTTGGCAAGGTGGTTCAATCGGCTAGAGCAATTTTCGTAGGCGAAACGTTCGATCACCCAACCTTCCTGTTCTAGGATCAGGGCGGCGGCTTCAAGCAATTCTTGTTTGGTCATACCGATCTATACACCACTGGCACGGTTTTTGGTGTATAGTTAATCGATGTCTCGCCGTCAGCTTCTCAAACTACTCCCCCTGGCGATTGTCGCCCTCCTGCTGGGCGGGATACCCGCATTCCGTGCTTGGGTAGAGCTCTGGCTTCCCAGGCCTAAAGTCCGGATGCCGGTAGCGCGGCAGGTCGTGTTTCCACTGTTTGAGATTCATAGCATGCCGACCATCCGTTTGACCGATATCAAGTCTAGGCGTTACCAGTTGCTCGATCGAAGCAATCATGTCGCCAGGTTGGAGACCCAAGCGGCTGAGGACGACAAGATATTCAAAGCATTGGACCAGTTGGGGACCGGATGACCACAAGACGTTCTGTTCTAAAGATACTCGCCAGTGTCCCGTTCATCTCGGTTCTGCTGGCCCCACGGGAATCGGTAGCTAAGGCTGAGAAGGCCCTGCCAACTTGCCGTAACCTCAGCCATGTGTTCAAGGAGATACGGACTTTCGTCAAACAACATCCAGGGGCGACCGTCCTATCGGCAGATGACCCTAGGAACCGTTCGATAGGTTGGTCCGCCTACAAGACATACTACTCGCCAAATAGGGCTTCTTACGAAGTCAACCTCTATTGCACCATCAAGCTTGATAGTCTGAAATCAGGCAAGGCTCTACTGGGGTTCACGCCCGCACAGCAAGAATGGCTTCGAGGTGCCCTCAGATCGGTAAAAGGCCGGCAAGAACTGGCCAAAGCATTGATGAAACCGGACTGGTAATCCTATGTTGTCGAGATCCAACTTCCCCATCGAGGGCATCGTCCAAGCTTTCGTAGCCCGTCAGTCGGCCCCCTCGGTTAAGGTCGACACCTTCTCACGAAGGGATCTGTTCCGTCTCTTACCCTTGGTGCTTGTCTTCCTGTTGTTCGGCAGACTCCCCAAGGTAGACCGGTGGGTCAGAGAAGAACTGATAGCTAGGCGCCTCAAGACCCTAGAGGGTCGAAGGAAGTTGGCACAGGCGATGGCCTTCCCTCTCAGATACCGAAGGGACTACGTGGGTATCGCTCGCAAGACCTTCCTAATCGAACAGATGCCTGAGGGGGCGCTTCCGGTGTACGATCGAGACCCAGAAGTAACTAGGCTGATCTAGCCTTCGTTCGGTTGTCCTAACGTCAGTGAAGGTCTGCAGTGAGACATGGCTCCTGCCAACCACCCTCCAGCCAATGGATTGTGCCAAGCGAAGAAATGAACTCGACCACAGTCTAGGAAATAGGCTTGGAGGGTCTTGCTGTACTGTAGCTCCCCCACATGGTATCCGGTATGGCGTGATTGGAAGCCGTACATCTTACCTATCTGGACACTATACACCTTCCCTGGAACCGGCCTACCATCTTCGAACCTCATCAAGTATCTGATCATTCAGGACCTACACCAATGCGAATCAAGATATGGGACAAGCTCAATGCATCGGAAGATGAGGTTGAGGGGTGGCTCGAAGTACCTTGCAGTGATCCAGACTGGCAAGGGTTCCAACTCACTGCGGCGGTTCAACAGAAGGCCGAACAAGACTACAAGAACGATTCAGAGATGTTCCAACACGGGTCGGCTGAGTACCAGGTTAGGGTTGAAGGTCGGGATCAGCCGCTGACCGTGCAGGTGTGGGTCGACTACCACCCTAGCTTCTCGGCCAGGATACAAGATAATCCGTTCGACTGAATGCGGTGTAGATAGTTCGATGAAACCGATGCAGGGTGAGTTGATTGAGGTTCACGTCATCCACCGTCAAGGAAACAAGTACGGCGACATTCGTGGAGTGTTCATCACACACGAACAGGCTGTGTGGTATTTCCAGGCCGATTTGCCGTTGGGAGATCAGCTTAAATGCGCCATCAGTGTGATGAGTGCATTTCGCCCGAACGGGCAAGACAGAGCTCTCCTGGTCTACAACGATCAATGGCATCAGCTCAACAGCGACTACCTTCCTGAGGAAGAAGCCAGGCGGTTGACCCTTCAATGGCAGGCTTGGAACCGCCTCACCACTGAGGAGAGAAAGGCCTTAGGGTTGAAAGAGCCCCCAGCATTTCCGAATGATGAATCTCTGAGTCGAGTGATGGCAGCCTCAAAGGTTTCAGAAAATGATCATCCCTCCTGAACGCAGGCAATCACTTCCAAGAGGCAAACAGTTTCTCGACTGCATCGAGGAAGTCGTTACTGATGATTCGGTAGAGTCGGAGCTCAGAGCTGTAACTGCCTTCTTGAAGCAGGCTCCTCTGGGAGGAATGGTGCCGGCCCGCAAACCCTACCTACTAACTAGGGATGAAGCCTTCATCAAAACTTGGTACGTTGGGGCTTCAATCTCACAACTCAAGCCTTCAGACGCCCCTTCTTGGTGGAACGGTGAGGACGCTCGTGAGGCAATCTATGTGGGGCGTCGAGCTGGTTACCGTGAGGCCGACATTGCGGCCTATCTGAGACGAAACTACAACATTCCGAGACCGCCCAAACTTACCCTCTGGGACACCAGATGGGTTCTGTCGGTCATCACGGTCACCGTCTTCCTGATTGGATTGGGCCTAGCCATGGCAGGGTATTCGGAACAGGTGATTTGTGGCAGTGTGCCGGTACTGTTGGTGTTTGGTGTGATCGCTTGGCGTGAGACAAAATGTCAGATACCTTAACCTTCTTGGGCGGCTCCCTGAAGCTGACGCTCCACATGACTGGCCCGAATGGCTGCTCGGCCTACAGCAGTGGGCTACCTCAGGAACCTCAGCTGCAAGTCATCAAGTACGATGACCCTTTCATCCATCCTACAGAACGGAAGATCTGTTATTGGGTGGCGGAGCTAGGTAGCCTGAAGGTTTGGACCGCCACCCTAGTAGAGGCTGAGCGGCTGGTTAAAGACCATTTGGTGACGTTAGACCTGAACCTACAACTACAGCTACAGTGGCTCAATGCCGCTAAAACAACGTTCAATTTGTAAGTGTAGCGGCTCGACACATTCCGTTTATGCCGCCACACTATTGGGTGCGATTCAGAACGTTTGCTAGTGTGGTGTTGGCGCTGATCCTGCCAGGTGGGCTGGTGATCGTGCCGCTGGTACATTTGCTGATGCAGCGACGGAAGAGCCGATCAGGCGTCAATCGGGATGTCGATCCACGGCTCACCCAGCAGGGGATGCTGTAGGGCAAGATGGCGAATGGGATTAGGTAACAACGAGGAATCATATCCTATCAACGCGTGAGCGGGTGCTGTTGGCCGGAAAAATGTGTCTTAAGACAAGGGTGTGTTGGTCGTATGGGTCTACATGTCCGAACGGCTCATCCTAGGTTCTGTCCCTGCTGAAGAAGATTGCACTCAATTGGGCGAGGAAGGCTACGGCGTCAAAGCCACGGCGGAGTGTCGTGCCTTCATCGGTCAGCTGAAGCGAGCCTACCAAGAAGCCTTCGGTAAAGAATCAGCGGCCAGATTCCGGACGCTGAGCCAGCACCACGACTTCGGGACCTATTACGAGGTGGCGATCGAGTTCGAGTCCAGTCAGTTGGCTGAGTTCGAGTGGTTCGATCAACACACCCCCACCCACTGGGACCAGCAAGCTAGGGAAGAACTTTCGTTATGACAAACACTGAAACATACCGCATGTGTGACAACGTGTACCTACGACCCGCATGTGAGGCATTGAGTTTTCGAGTCCGTACGTCGGACTCTCCCCACGGAAAAGACACGTGGAGATTCGAAGTCTCAAAGGAACCTGGAGAAGATCTCGTTTCTTTTTGGTCCGTGGGAGGTCTTGGCGGTTCCAGCTGCGCCCATCTGACCGATCGGGAGGCTAGCCTGTTGGGTCATTGGCTAAGAGCTCAATTGTCAAAGGCTATTTTCCCAACAATTCATGCTACTGGAAAAATGAATCTATGTCAGCGTTGGCTCGTTGGCGGCAAACTGGCTTTCACAATCTTAGCCAAGAATCTGGCAGGAGAGTACCTTTTCTTTTTCACAATCAAACGTGAAGAGGATGGATTCCGGTTCTCAACCCAATATCTCGATTCCACAAGGCCTGTTCCTAGGACGTTCTCGGTGCATCTCACCTCATTGGAGGTTGAGAATTTGACAACGGGTTTAGAGCACTTCTATCCTTTGACTGTCGAATCTACGGTCGACTCACCAGAGTGATGGGGCCCCGGCCCGAACGATCTCGGTTGTTGCCGTCGAACCGGACGAACAGATGATAGCGGTTACCGACGTGGCGAGAGGCCCAGTATTCAGCACGGTCCTCGCCCGTCACATCGACCCACACCCCATTCGGGCTCACTTCCACAATCCGGTGGCTACACACCTTGCTACCCCACGTCACCAGATCCCCCACCTGGAAGCACCTAACCAACCGCTTCATCTGAGCTCGTGTGAGGTTGCGCATCGGAAGCAATACACCAGGTCGGTGTATTGATCGGACGTGAAGGTCTCCAGACGGGATAATTTGGATCGCTACTATTTGGTCCAAGCATTTGGATTCGGACTGTTTCTACATCGAATCCACCATGATGAGTCCGATACCTTTCACACCCACCCCTGGGACGGCTGTTCCTTGATCTTCGGATCCTATCTGGAGGAACGGATGGGCCAACAACCAGTTAGGCGTCGGTTTCTGAACTACCTCAAGGCCACTACCCCACACCGAATCACGCTACCTTGGGGACCGGTCTGGACCTTGTTCCTGCATTTCCGTAGGAAGAACCGTTGGGTGGTATTTGACCGTCAAGGACAGCGACTGTCTTCTGAGCCTTGGCGGGGCGTGGGCGGCCCCACTTCATATGCAGGATCGTGATGTCTGACTCCATTGACCGAAGCTGGTTCGTTGATTGCTACGGAGCCGATGATGAGTTTCCATTGAACTCCTACGGACCGCATTCACTGGACTACGCTCTATTGATGTCCAGGAGAATCTTGAGGAGGCCAATGTCTGGGATTGAACATGTCAGCATCACCAAGACGTCCAAAGGATGCTCCCCTGTGATAGATCCTGGAGAAGCTTGGGGGTTAGAGCGACTTGAACTGACTAGAGTCAAATTTTAACGATGTTGTCCCCACTGGAAGTTACCAAGGTCGAACGAATCGGCGCTTCGCAGGCTACCTGACTGATGTGGGCTGATGGTGTCGCGATCAGCAAACTGCTGTTCGACAGGACAAATGTTGATATGACAACTAGGGTCATACAGGACAGCTCCATTGAATCGCTGCCACTGCTCAATATAGGCCCTGACCTTTCGCTCTAAATCCAGGTCTTTGGAGAAGACTCCTTCCCGAAGGCCTCGGGACATGTCGACCACACTCATCTCTGGGATGGGCTTCTGAATCACCTCGGCCGACTTCAGATGATCCTCAAGGCTGTCCCCTGGCATTCTTGCGAAGAACCCCTCCAAAGGATCCAACACGGGGCCGATCTCGATAGGCTGCTCCAAAGCTGATTTGACTGAAAAGAGCGTCCCTTCAGGAGGTTGGTATCCTGACTCGGACAACCAATCGCTAAGGGTTCGGGCCATATTCTGGCTGATTGATAAGCGTTCTAGCTATTTAGGGGTCTTGTAAGGCACCCCATCCTTCAGAACAGCGCATCAAATCACCCGTAGTACAGCGACATGTAGAGTTTGACTTGTCGGTCTGAAGGGAACCCTAGGTCGTCACGGCAGGCCAGCACCTCGTCAAATATGGGCTTCAAATCCCCATAACTGAAACCCCCTGGATCAGCAAGGCGATCATTTGGACTGGTCTGATCGATCTGTTTTCCGAAGGCCAAAGCAGAGGAGCCTCCACCACCTTGCACGCAGGCAACATTGTGAAATACAGGTTGTGGGGTTGCCACCAAACCGCCAAGTTCGTCATTGACCTTATCTTGCCAATCGGTCACCTGGTCCATCCGCTTCCACTTGAGGCGACGCCCTATGTCAAGGATCGTGGATGTGGGTGATTGAGTCTCCACCCACTCGAACTTCTTCCCATCCTCAGGGCAGAACTTCGAGACTGTGTCTTGGCGTGAATGACCATTCGCACAGATAGGGGCATCACTTCGGCTAGAAGTGTAAAGATCTCTAGGGTAGACTAGGAACCCGACAACAAGATAGCATCGAACACTGATCGACATGACCGGTTGTACACCGCTTCGGTGTATCGGCTCAGATGCCCCTATCGACCGAGCGACTAACTGAGTTTGAACAACTGCTCCGAGGATACTTCGATCCAGAGGAAGAAGATCTACCGGACCCCAAATACCTGCATCGCTGGGCTGTACGGCATGGTGAGGAGCTGCTGGCCGAGCTTAGGCGACTACCGCGGACAGAAGAGTGCCCTAACTGTCAACACCCGCGCTGCGATTCTAGATGCGACCTGACGGCCCAAGACACTCATCAAGCTCCGCTCCCCTACGTGACAGGGCAGCCTTGCCCTTGCTGTATGTTCCCCAATGACGGGTCGAATCCGGTGTAACTGCCCAAATGCTAAAGCTCATCAGCCTGACACTTAACGCTCTGACGATAGTTGCGCTCATCTACACCATCATCACGAACCGTAAGACTCGGGCTAGTACTCAGGCCATCTCACAGAAGCTATCAGAGCAAGCCAAAGAGCCTCCCCGCTGCCAAGATTGCGGCTGTCACCACGAACGCCCTCATAAGGGGATCGACTGCCCAAGAATCGCCTCTCAGGCGGTGTAGGGGCCATATGCCTATTTCTGACGCCGAACTGCAGACGCTCCATGATGCAACCCAAGATGAGCAACTGAAAGAGTTGCTGGCTGAGTTGACCAAGGCTCGCCAAGCCCTGCCGTTGGCACAAAAGATCAGCCAATTGGGACTATTGATCGACAGTCATCTTTTTACAATGAAGCTTCAAGAAGCTGGGCTGAAGCCTGAAGAGCTGTTTCTGGCGATCATTCGACGAAAAGCAGACGGATCAGGGATGGTGGGGCCCCAATGGGCTTTAGAAGAATTCCACCAAGATCTGAAGAAGTTGGGCGAATTTTTGCTCGATGAGAAAGCCCAGATGGAGCTCAAAGCGGCCTCGATTCTCAGCCTATTCAACAGGGGTTAACTTTCCCAGCTGAGGCCCGTTCTATAGGGCATGCAACATTTGGCAAGCATCCTTGATGCGGCAGACCTTGAGAGTGCCGAACTTCAGGAATGTTTAGAGCAATCCGTTCAATCTCCCATGTCGAACCTGATCCTTCCCGTAGCCCTAAAAGGTGGCGTCGCTCAGACCAAAGATAGCTTCCACAGGGACGGTAGGAGCTTCCTGAAGCGCCTCCAGAAGGTCTTGGGGGTTACGGGTAAGGTCAAGTCCAATCGGGCGGGAGTGGCCGTATACGGTGATGTACGGCTTACCGTTGGGGATGGCGCAACCAACCACCTGGAAGTTGTGTTCCTATCGGACGAGTTCCCAGAACAGCCGGCCAAGATCAAAGTCTTGTATCGAAAACTCTTCAAAGATCATCTGGGGTTCGAACGGACGGGCCCCAACCAGTGGATGACTCTTGCAAGTGTAGAGGCCGATCCAGAAGGCTTCTTGGACAAATTGTCAGTCGAGATGAGTGCTGATGGAAGTTGAGACCAAAGAGGGTGTCTATCCGGAGACTCTATTTTTCGGAGGGTTGCGCCTACACAAGGTCGAACCCCATCAAAGAGAGTTGGTCCGCTACGAAACCTACGGTTTCTCCAGCCCCCGAGTCGTTCTCTGGAAATGGAACAGCCGGCAGTGGGGCGCCAAAGTGGATGACGGCCCTTATTCGGTAGAGAACGATTGGGAGTCAGCCATCCTATCGGCAACGGATAAGTCGATCGATTCCCATTTTTACCGTATCGCTAAAATGGAAAGCCTCTTACGAGGCACTTACCGTGACGATTGAAAATTCCAATGACATTAATCCAAACTATCATCTCCGCCCGTGAATTCGCCATCCAGGCCCACGGAACCCAACAGTACGGAGATCTGCCATATGCCGTACATCTGGACGAGGTGGCCGATCTGGTGATGTACGAGTATCACACCTGTCTGTCCAAGATCGGGAATGCTCAGATGATTTTCGGGACGTTGGAGGATGCGGTGGCGACTGCCTACATTCACGACATCCTTGAAGACACCGAGGTGTCGCAAGATGCCGTGGAAGCCAAGTTAGGCGCCACGGTGGCGGCTTGTGCGAACCTCTTGGCTGACCCTCCTGGGAAGAGTCGCAAGGAACGTAAGGCGGCTCTTTATGACCGGCTTGGGAAGCTCCAAGCCTCGTTGGTCGTCGATCAGATTGTGTTGGTCGTTAAGACCTGTGATCGTATGGCAAATGTCTTACAATCCTCCGTCAATTACCCCCACTTGTTCAAAATGTACCGTCAGGAAGCAGCCACCTTTCGAGCGGCGGTATGGCGGCCAGGCCTCTGTGAGTGGTCTTGGCAGCGGCTGGACTATTTGCTCCAAGCTGAGGGTTAACTTCCCGTAGCTGATTCCGTTCTACCGACCATGCGAACAATAGTTCAAGACAGTGTGGACGGAAGTACCTGGCGGGATTTTTATCTTCTGGGTGAACCGTTGGTGTTCTCTAGCAAGAAAGCGGCCAAGGTGTGGTTCGAGGATTTGATCGAAACCAACAATCCTGATTGGCGGGTCGGCTTCCTGGTCCGGTTCCGAGACGGAAAATTCTTCCGACTTGTTGATCGGAATGGGAAACAGGTTAATCCTTAGACCTGGCATCCGTTCTATCAGCCATGACCATCATCAATTCTCACCGAACTTCCAAGGCCAGTTTAGTGATGTTGCTGGAGCAGAACGAAGTACGTCTCAGCTGTATGCCGGTCAATGAAGACGGTTCGTTGAACGACAAAGGTCTGGTACGAGTCAGCTTCATCGACTTCAAGAAGGCTGAGACCGCTTTCATCCGGCTCCAAGGGGCATTGACACTGTACCAGAATTACAGCACCAACACTCCTCAATCTGAATACCTCAACGCAGTGATCCAAGATTTGTTGGAAAAGTGATCCAGACCCCTTAAGTTAACCTGAGGGCTTCCGTTCTACGGTACATGACACGACGCTCAAACGAACCTTGAGCGTCTCAAGTAAGAAATATCAAAATGCAAAACGTCAATCATCAAGCTCTGATCGCCCAATACGAACCCTTGGTCCGCCAAATAGCGGGGGCCTTCCAACGCAAGGTTCCTTGCCATGTCCTTCGCGAAGACCTGATCGCCGCCGGCATGAGTGGCTTGTGGGATGCGGTTCGCAAGCAAGACCAGACGCCAGCGGAAGGCTTCGAGTGGTACGTCCGTGTTCGCGTCCGTGGCGCCATCTTGGACGAGCTACGGCACCAGGACTGGTTGCCCCGTCGGGCCCGCAAGGCCTTGTCGATCGACAGTAACTCCAGTGTGCCTGCTGTGGTTCGGTTCGATGACGTCTCGGAGTATGAGCAGAACAAGTGCCTGCAGGAAGCAGGCCATTCGGAGGAGACTCTACACCTCAAAGCATTGATGGAACAGATTTCCGAGGTGATCGAACAGCTACCCGAACGTGAGCGCTACATCATCACCCAACACTACATGAAAGGCGTGAAATTCAAGGACCTTTCGCTCCAGATGGGGGTATCGGAACCCCGAATCAGCCAGCTGCACAGCCGTGCCATGGATCGGATCCGTAAGGCGAGCTTGCAAGCCTCGATGTGAGATGTAGCGGGGCCCTTCCGAACGAAGTGGCCCCGGTGTCTATTTCCTATGGCGTCCTATGTGATCCGAAATGAGGACTTCCAGCATCTGATATCGTCGATCCGTCTAAGGGCGGAACACACTAACGGCCCACTTGTAGTCCACAGCCCACTTGTAGTCCACGACCTACAGGGACGTACCATATTTGTTCAAACCATCGTAGGCCATGACGAGATGAGGGCTGTTCCTCTCATGTTAGGGGATTTGGTTGCCCTTATGGCGCCCGATAGCGCACCCATCTACCGTCTGAATTCCAGGGCAGACCATTGGCAACATTGTGTTGCCAATGGGTGGATGGCAAGGCGAGATCAGCACACGTGGCAAGCCATGATCGATTTCCGGTTCATCGACAACCCAGAAGCTATTTCAATGGAAATTCCCATTGGAAGTATCATCTACCCCATTTCCGAACAGGGGGTGTCGAAACCTACTCCACAGCCGCCGATCGTTCCTGTGGAGAGATCGTCACGATACGATCTTTTGTTGTTACCTTTCCCTTAATTGTCTCAAGACGTATCCGTTCTAGGGGGGTATGACCGACCACAACAGGCAGTACCGCGTAGCTCTCGACAATCAGGGTCTCAAGTCTGAGGGACACACCTTGTTCGAGGCGTGCCTGAGCGCTAAGTCGTACGGTAACGGTGCCAACGTACTCACCCCAGAAGGGCGCTTGGTGGCCTTCTTCTGCGGACATAGGAATGTGATCGCCCCCGGCTTTGGAGCACATTCGTGGGAACGTGAACAGGTGTTGGTCGACTTCGGTGCTCAACCTCTCTGATCGGAGACTATGATGTTCGAAGGAATGTGTGGTGGTTATATCACCCGATCTGGGGATCTGATCAAAGACGGAGAATCAGCCTATTATGCCCCCATGGTGGGCCAAATTCCTCAAGAGGTGCTGGTGCAGGCCATCATCTTCTCCAACCCTCAACACGTTACCATCACCATTCGTGCCCCTTGGGGGTATGAGACTTTGACCGGCCCACAGGCCAATCGACTCGTTGCCGCGTAGGAATCTCATGAAACGTCCCAAGACCCCAACCAGTATGGCCACCACCCCCAGGGCGGCCGCTTTGGCCCAATTGCTGGGTGCCCAAACCTTCGGTGCCCTCGCCCTGACCCGCGATGAAATGCGGGCTATCAATGAGCTATACGGACTCAGGCCCGAGCCACCTACCAAGAAGCCAGCTCCTCCTGTCCCGCCCAAAGAGGAAGATTTCGGACGCACTTGGGAATATCGTGATGCTCAACAAGACTATGAGCGTCAACTCAGAGATCAACAAAACTGGAAAGATCCTCGTGAACTGCTCCAAGCTGGTGCGGACCGCAACGCCATCAGGCATGCGGAATTGGACGGTCTTCGGATCGTCGCTTGGTTGGCCAAACACACTCCAGCCGGTGAGGACCCGCTCAAGCAAGTGATCCAGTTGGCCTGTCAGGCTGGCTGGGACGTCGACCCAGAAGATGTAGGTTGGGCCGAAAATGAAGAAGAGTAGACGGATTCCTTAACTCTAGATTGTTGAATCCGTTCTATAGGTCGAATGGAGCAACCCATGACCGAACAACAGATCCAAGAATTGGTCCAACAGGCCGTCGCTCAAGCGATCCAAGCTGAGCGTATTAGAATGGCGAGTGTATTCCGCAACGCTGCCGCGGAATACACGACTGATTGGAATGGTACCACCAAGTTCGATTTCGAGATCAGCTGTGAACATATCGCTCGTTCGATCGAACAGGGGGAACCTCCACGTTGTGCTGGATGCGACGACGATCCAGCCGAACCAGGCAGCATTCTGTGCGCTACCTGTACCCAATCTTGAACAATCCAGGAATACCATGAAAAAGTTCGAAATGGCTTACGAACAATATCGGGGTGCCAAGGCTTGTCGGCGCCAACGAGTCACGAATTGGAACCGTAGGAGGCTTCAGAGGCAAGGTCTTCTCCGCCGAGACTTCACGATGAGCCACAAGAAAGTCTGGAACGAGGGACCGGCAAACGGCTATGGGGGTAAGTGATGGAACACCTGAAGCCTTGCCCCTTCCCAGACCGGCCTGGGCGATACATCTGCCAACGACACTCAGACTTGAGGCCTGAGTTGGTGGAGATCCGCCAAGAACCCAACGGCCTATACTACATCGGGTATCTCTCCACATTTCCCTTGAGACGGCTCCAGGGATCGCCCGCTTGTTTCTATGGGCCGGTTGAATTGGAAGAAACTGCTTAATTCCAAACCAAAGGTTCCGTTCTATGAGCATGAACCAATACCGCAAACTAGCTAACCGTTGTCACGAGGAAGAAGCGACCCGTTCGTCCAGAGATTGGACGGGTCGCATCAGTCGTTCCAATCAACGGGTGAAACGTCAACGCAATCGCGAGGCCAAGCGTGAAGAGGCCCGTCTGGCCCTTCAGGGCTGGGAGTAACTCGTGAAAAAGAATCACATCCCCCAGCGGGAGCGTCTCCGACAACGCATCTCTGGCCTCGAATTGCGCCAAGAATCGTTCCGTAGACCTGCCCGTGGTAGTAACCCCTACTGGAGCTGCAAAGGTTGCGGGATCTACGATCCCGAGCTATCGATCCAGGGACGTCATTACGACAAGTGTCCAGCCCAAGGATTGGACCTGCAGATCCAGCACTTCAAAAAGTTGTTGGCCGCCACGGACCATTGATGGAATCATACAACGCCCACTTGGTTCGAGAGTTACTCGAACCTTTACGAGACACCTACGAGGCCAAATTGCGGGAAGGTCAGCCTGCAACTTGGCAGTGCGATCAACGCACCAAAGATCTTTGGTGCTTGAGTCAACTGATCATTGCTAGGTACTACGATCTGGACGGAGACCGTCGTCGGGATCTGAATTGGATGTTCAACCGAATCGTCCGCTCAGTCGAGGATCCGTTCGAAGCGGCGGCAGTGGTGATCTACGTGGGAGACAAGGGTCTCAATACCGAGGACTACAGCCAGAATTACTGGACGGCCCACAACCACATGAGATATAACTGGCGAGTCAATCGCAGTTAGGGTACGTCAAAACGGCTGGACCTGTATAGCCGTCCAACACCTGATAATCGGGTCCCACCAAGACCCAGATCCAGGCTTCCATGCTTTCCTTAAGCATGCCAGGGTCTACCGTCAGACCTCGATAAGCGTGACTCTTCTCAAAGAAATCGTTCAGCTCAACGGCCTCTGCACTGCCCAACGACATCGTACAGCCGACGTGGGGGATTTCGTTGAAATGGTACACGCAGGGGACGTAGGAGCCCTCCAGTTCTGGATGTTGGCAACTTAGGCCGCACGCCTGTTGGGTATAGGTCACCCCGCTTTTGGCGGGAATGATGAGTCCCGCCAAATTGTCGTGAACCATCCAGAGGTTGACGGTTGTCACTTGGCAGCTTCTCGGACGGCCCAACCCAGCCCAGCTCTAACCGCCAACGTCTCAGGATCTTGGTGAATCCCTACGAACCCAGCTAGGAATTCGTAGTCGTACTTCGCAGCGTAGTACTCCCATTCGAACGGCACAGCTGAGATGCCGGAGGGGTACATGCCAGAGCTAGGGTAATCATCAGAATTAGGATCGAGGGCAACAGGGTTCAGTTGTACACCTCTTCTGTAGCTCTCGATGTAGAGGAACAATGCGTTGGCCCAACCACTGATGTCTGGTCCTCCGCTGCCTGCATGATCTACCTTGTAGATATCCTTCCAAAAGGCTTGGTTGATATTTCCCTGAGAGGCGTTGACGAACTCAGCCAGGATTGGGTCCAACCGGTTGCTCCACGCAGCCAATCCATTGAATTCGGCAAATGTCTGTACACGATTACGGATGCTCTGCCAATCGGAGGTCTCTCCCAGGAGCGTGATTTCTGGGATTCCGCACATGGTCATTACCCCGTACTCGAAGTAATGCTTCATCGCTTCCATCAACACCACCTGAGAAGCAGCAATCTCAATTGGGCCCGAGGTGGTGAAATTGGCGGTCAGCAGGTCGTGTTTCTTACCGATGTGTTCTTTGATCTTGTCGGCAAAGAAGTGGAAGCCGTCCATCCAGTTGTTGTCTGGTGATCCTTTGACCAAGGAATCGTTCCGCCAGACAATCTTCACCTTTCCTTCATGCTGGACGAACTGGTGGCGAAGCTTCTCGGCGTTTTGATCCACGTGTTTGGCAAAGCTCTGAGAAAGAACCATCCAGATATCGTCGGGACTCAAGACGAGCGGATAGTGATCCTCGTAGGCGAGCGTCATCGCCTCGATCAAGGCGTGTGAGCGGGCAGGGATGATATCTGGCAGATTGGCTCCGTACGCCTCAGGCACATTCCCTCTAAGGACTCGTTGGATAGTCTTGGGTACTGACAGGCCGTTCTCAGCTCTCCAAATGGGTTTGGAGGCCCGCTTCTGGTTAGCCATCTCATCAACAATGAATTTGATCATCGCCCCCTATACACCATCACGGTGTATGAAGACGGATGGGTTCTTTCAACGCCACCTGCATCGTCTCCAATCTTCCGATCGAGGCTGGGACGCCGGTCCGCTTCCTAGCCCTTGCCAGGAATGCCTTCTCTCCTGACGGTAACGGGCACGAATGCTACGTCACCGGCCGCTGGCAACTCCACGGAGTCCCAATCAAGGGTCAGTACAACGATTACGGCTCAGTAGAGAGGATTGAGCAATCCTTCACCACAAGGGTGTTTTTCGAAGGCTTGGCGTTATCTGCGGTCGAGATCGGAGTTGGTGACAATTCTTGTCACGATCCTGCAGTCCGAACCGACATGGATCAAGATAGTTGGCTCAACGCCTTGTGGGAAGGACGGGTAAAAGTTGACGACAGTCGAGCTCAGAACCGCCGGTACAAGGAAGCCAAGGAACTGGATCAGAAGCTTGAGGAGCTGACCGGCAAGCCTTCCAGGCTTGCCGCCATCTATACTCCAGACCTCTACAAGCCGGCACAGGGGGTCCCTACGTTTCAGCGTATTGAAAAGCTGTTGACGGATGCTGGCCTAAAGCTGTCGGCCGGCAACTTTGATCCTGGGCTGTTGATCGATGATGTGGGTACAGGGTTCGTCCGTATCCGCCGATGTGAGCTAGGAGTCCAAGAAGGGTTGGAATCGATCCTGTCGGTCCTGCACGGGGGAGGGTACGCGGCTATGCTCACAGCCGGTTCAGGCTCCTACAGCAACAAGGCTGAGGTTCTGGTAGCTCCCTTGCCCAGCACCGACCCGAACGTATTCATCCGTACCCAGCATGAAGTCGAGGACTATTGGCGTGAACCCCGACCTGTCTCCCAAGCGATGATTCGTGAGGATGTGTGGCAAATCTTGCTCAACACCCCCATCAAGTCTTGGGTGGGTTCCTACAACATCGACAGTTTCAGGGAGTCGGCGGTGGCGGCCTTGGACAAGGAACTGGCGATCCGAGAAGAACTGAAGGTCTTAGTGGCCAAGGGCGATGAGTCTGGATTGTTTAGGTTGTCCCTTAAAAGAAGCGACGACGTGTCTCCCCGTGAGAACATTTTCGCGGCCTCTTTGCGTGGCAGTGAAGGAGTGTCTGGATTCTCTTTCCGTGAGGCTTTCCGTTTCGCGATCGACACCTCAACTTCTCCCGACGATTTGCGAGATTATGTCCGAAATCTGGCAGAAACAATCTACGTCCAATGGGCGTACTCCAATATCCACGGACAGTGGCACCCCACCTCCAACTCCGGCCAAGAAGGTAACTGGAAAGAACACCGCGCCTTCCTCACCGAGCTGTTGAAGATCAAAGGCAGGTGGGAGGAAGACGAAGACGATTCGGCGGATGACGAAGAGGACACTAATCAATGATGTCTCTGCTTCTTCGTATCGGCTTCTGCAGACGTCGGGACGATGGGTCTATCTGCTGGCCTTTCCGCATTGGTCCTTGGTGGATCTTCAAGGCTCAGGTCAGGAACCTGTTTCGAAGGCGGGCTTACATTTCCCCTGTCGGCCTGTTTCGTAACCGGCCTGGACTGATCAAGCGGGTTCCAGGGTCGCTGCTACCTAGGCGGTGGGGATTCCACTTTTTTACGTTTGAGTTCGGCCAAAGAGGTTGAGGGCTTTAGGGATTCCGACTAACGGCCGTTAGAGATTCCATGAAGATCAAAAAGGTAACTCTAATCCTTCGTCCTGGGCATGTAGACAAAATCTCGATTCAAATCGAAGGTACCTCCCCTTTCCCAGAACTGGAAGCGGCAGGCCCCGGTAAATATCCTCCCTACCTTGAGATACAGTCCAGGGAAGGTTACGGGCTGACATGGCTTCAAATCAACCTGAACATTCTGACGGGTGACCCGCGTCTGGAGGTCATTGACACCAGCTCGTCCAAGCGTGAATTCTTTGGTGAATCATGACCCGTATCGTCGGAACCTTGTCCGACTTGAGTCTAGAGGGCGTTCTAGAGGCGGTGACACTCGAACAGCGGTCCGTTACCGTGTACGGAGAGGTCTACCCTCAACCACGACTGACCCAGTGGTACGGCCCCAAACGGTACGCCTATTCGGGCATCGTTTGGGAGCCGAACCAGATGCCTTCCATCATCTTGGACCTAAAGGGTCGGGTCGAACAGATGACCGAACAGCAGTACAACGCGGTGTTGCTCAACTACTACCGAGACGGTAATGACACGGTCGGCTGGCATTCAGACGATGAGAAGATCTTCGTTTCGCCGATGGCGGTTGCTAGCCTGTCGTTAGGGGCGACCAGGACCTTCAAGCTTCGCCGGAAGGACGATCATCAGGTCAAACAATCTTTTGACCTCCACCACGGGTCGATTCTATTCATGCCGCCTGGCGTCCAAGAAGAGTGGCAGCACAGCATCCCTCGCACCAGCAAGAAATCAGGGCCTCGCTTGAACCTGACTTTCCGACAAGTCGCCTGCTAGAACAACCGTACCTCTTTGAGCATCACCACGGTTCTGGCCTCTTTCATCCGATCTGGAGCGATCACTACCAGATTCCGAATGCCTTCAATCTCGGCAGTGACCAGAATGTCCTCAGGGGCGGGGTCTTCGTCGGTTCTAGTAGAAATGTTGCCATTTTCGTCTACTGTGACCTGATGGAGCCATCGGTCGGCGGGGAACTTGTCTCCCACCACACCTCCAATGGGGAATACAAGTTCTACACCCCATTGCCAAATGAAGTGTATCTCGCCAGAGATCTCGACCCTATACTCGGACGGCTTGATTCGAAAAGGTCCCATCTTACGTCGTACACCGCGGTGTAAATCAGGTGCATGAAACCGCACTTAACGCCCGAAGAAGAAGCCTACATCCAAAACCGAGCCGCAGTCTACAACTCGGCTATACCAAAGATCCAATTGGGACCGGATGAAGCCAGGTCACGAAAGCTGTTTTGCTTCAAAGCGGTCATCCGGCCAACGGCTGAGAAGTACCTGGAACTCAGGGTGCCGGAACGTTTCCTGATCATCGACCAAGACGTCAACTTCACTGTGACGATATCGTTTGCCCAAGGACAGCCCGCAACCGTCTCTTTTCAGATGCAGGATTCCTTGTTGAGGATGGAGGTTTTCTACACTTCCCCATCTGGAATCGTTAAGCTGATGGGGGAATACCCGTCAGACTGCATGACCTCACGCAACACCGTCGATGTGTTAGAGAGAACCTTGACGCTGATGGGGCCGTTAGGTGGCTGACCTGTCGGAAAGTGTAACCAAACTCCAACAGCTGCTTGATGGGTTGGAGCATGGGTTGAAAAATATTGGGTTACTGACCTCAGCCCTCTCTTTGACGAAAGATTTTCCAATCGGTACGATGCTGTATTTGCAGCGGAACGCACTCTTCCCAGAGATTAATCTTGACGAGCCTCAGGAAGTGATCTTGATGGGGACCGCCGTAGAAGTAGTCAACCATGAGATTTTGGACGACACTTCATTCTTGCACCTGCTGATGCCGGTGGGAAAAGGGCTGCACGCTATCTATCGACAGAACTTGAGGTCTATCGAAGGCATTTGGGATTCGAAGCCCCCTGTTAGTTTTGCCCAACATTTGGACGTACCTATCCCATGAAGTCTTATCATTGGGCGGGTGTTGGACTAACCTCGATGTCGATTGGTTTGCTGGCAGTGGCGGCTGAGCGATATGAGGTTGCTCTGGCGGCGATAGGCTGCACAGCTTCAGTGACCGTTCATTTGATTCTGATAATTCTGAACAGCTGATGGGCATTCGAATACACAAGTCGGTCGGATACGGTGTGCAGGACTTTGTACCGCCCAAAGATTGGCGAGACATCCAGGAACGGGCCTGGGACTGCTCTCTTCAGCAGTTCCTAGGCTGGATCAAGAAGAACCGCCGGCAGTTGCCGCCGGAAACCCCCTCGTTCAGGACAGACTTGGTGCTATTCGAGTGCCTTTTGAAAGATTCGGCCAAGAAGTTACGCTTGGGGGACTGTGTGATTCACGATGAAGAGTTCGGGATTGAAGGTGTGTTGCAACTTATCCCTCCTGGACACCCAGAACTTCGACGGTACGATGATTCGATCGACTACTATTCAGAATCAACAGCTAAAAACGAGCTGGAACCTCGCTATGCTGAACTAGAGGTGGGGATTTACCCACATCTCAGAGGGGAAGTCCCCTTCACGGTCTTGGCCTTGACCAATTTCTTGGGGATCCAAGATGTTGCGGCCCGTCTGAAGGAATCTATCTACACATTCTGGGCTTAATCAAAGCTCAATAGTGCTCTTTTGCCACGGCCATTTCGAAGGCCATGGTGATTCACGAGCAACATAACTGCCGATCAAGGAATGGGGTGTTCCCATGTCCTTGATCAATGTAGACCTTAACCACAGGTCATCTACAGACTATGTAGCGCCTGTCAGCTATTCGACCAACTTCATTGGCTCGGAAAGCCCGCTGTCCGAAAGTGGGGTCTGGCAGAACCATGGACTTGATTGGACCAACGTCATCAAGTCCGGCGGTATTGCGTACGGCACTCAGGCCGGAACTAACGGTTTCGATGACTCATACGCCATCTTGGCCGGGATGGGCTTCGGGCCCAATCAATCGGTCAGCGTCACGATCCACAAGGCATCAGGAACTAGCAACTTCCAAGAGACGGAAATCTTGCTTCGTTGGGTCGATGGCCCTCATGTCTCCTACGGATATGAATGTAACCTTGCCCATGACGGTGGGTATGCCGAGATCATCAAATGGCCGACATCTGGCAAAGGCACCACTCTGGGCGACTTCACATGGGTCAGCTCAGGCAATCCTGTATCGGGTGGGGTCAATGACGGAGACATTTTTAGCGCCACAATCATTGGCAGTTCGATCAACGTATACCTAAACGGTAGTCCGATCGCTAGCGGAACTGATACACAGTTCACCAGTGGTGCACCTGGCATAGGCTTCTATTCTGAGGGATCGCCGGCCGGCAACAAATACGGATTCACCCACTTCCAGGCGACAACCCTATGAGCCTGATTAACGTGGATCTAAATCACAGGTCATCACTGGATGCGGTGCCCACCACTTTCAGTACCACTTTCAGTGCTACAGAGAACCCTATCTCTGAGTCAGGTGCGTGGATTACTGGAGCCGATTCATTATCGACAGTCGTTAAGACTGCAAATGGATTAGCTTTCAACACCCAATCAGGGCTGGAGTACCAACAACCTGACGGCACTCCAGGGAAGTACAACGATTCCCAAGCTTGGCTTTCGCCTAATGTTTTCTATAGCCGTAACCAACGAGTGGAGATCACCATCCACAAGGGAGCCAGTTGGAGTGGTGATCTTGAGGTTGAGTGTTTGCTGGGAGCTTCGGTGGGGGCCCTCAGAAGCCCGACGCCGTTCTATGGTCCCACACACACCAACGTATGTGAGTGCAACTTCGCCGTTGGACAATTCGGAATCTTCGTAGGTATCTACCGTTTCCTCGACAACGTAGGTCTAGACCTGAGTGCGGCGGGCACCTCCTGGGGTATCCCCAACGACGGCGATATCTTCTGTGCCCAGTTGGTGCTTAACGATACTGATCTGACAGGGACCGTCACCGTTTCGATGAAGCGTGGTGGCTCCGAGACCATCTTCGGCTCGCATACCGACACATCTCTTTATCTGATTGGTCAACCAGGTATCGGGTTTTACAACCAGGATAACACGACTGATTCTGATCGTCAGAAGTTTTGCATCACGGCTTTCTCAGCAGTGGGGTTGCCATGAGTCTGATTGATGTAGACCTAAACCACCGATCTTCACTAGACCAGGTTGCACTACCAACTTACTCAACCACTTTCAGCGGTTCGGCTGAAAACCCGCTTTCTGAAGGCGGAGTTTGGACGACTGGCAGCCCGTATCAACCAGCTTGTCAGAAAGGGAGTGGTGTTTGCTGGGGAAACCAAACGGGAGATGAGAAATTCATTCCAGTCTACAACGACTCTCAGGCGTTCCTCAGTGGGTTCCCACATAACCACGGTTGTGAACTAACCATCTCGCTAACTGCCACTCCAGTGGGAGATCTTGAGGTTGAATTGCTGTTGGGAGCCAAGTTCGGACCCGTTCGTCACGTGGGTACTAATCCTGGTGACGCCAAATATAACGACACTGACTTTGACGGAATTGAGATCAATCTGTTGCAAGGTAAGTACGGGATTCTGGGATATGTGGCTAGGTTTCTCGACGGTACTGATACGGTAGACGAGTTCTCATCAGCTTTCCAAAGTCACGGAGTGCATGACGGAGACAAGCTCCGTGCTCAATTGATTCTTAACGACACGACTCAAACAGGAGTCGTCACCGTTTGGATGGTTCGCGCCACCACTGGTGTGGTGACTCAAATAGGAATCACACCTGCACGATCTGCATATTACCGCATAGGGAATCCTGGAATAGGGTTCTATCGAGAAAACAACTCACCTGGGCAACAAGATGATCCGAAGATCTTCAGTGCCACAGCCTTCTCAGCTTGGGGATTAGCATGACTTCAGTACGATTTACTCTGGACGGTCTCAGCACTACAACTCTTCCAACTCTTAACGCTGCCTATCATATGGGTTGGTGGTCACAAGTTAGAACTGGAGGTTATAGTCCTGCAGGTGACACTGCAGTTGTGGCGTTCGGTAATACTGGAGGCGCTTCTCAAGGCTTCCAACTAGCTGTTGCATCAGGTAGCACTGATCTTTCAACATTCACTTTCGCAAACGGAGGTGGAAGTATCGACACACATGTGATTGTTAGCGGCTCCGACACTGCTTGGCGAGCTTTCGTGTTGCAGTATAGCGGGTCAGGTACAGTCTACACACTCAGATACAGGGCAGAGAATGTAACTACTTGGACATCAATCTCAATTGACTGTGCTACAGCTCTCACTGGTGCGGGGTACGGTCTGTATATTGGAAATGACCAATTCGGTGAAGAGCAACCGGATTGTAACGTCAAAGGATTTTGGTGTCAGGCTACCACCATTAGTGATGCGGCTGCTTTGACAGCTTCCCAGAATGCCCGTCAAAGTATTGCTCCTTCCGGAACCAACCTACATTGGTTGGACCTCGATTCATCGACCAATGTTGAGGTGAACGGTGGTACGGGCGGCAACTGGACCATAACAGGTGCTCCTGCAACCGATGCCTCTGAGCCGGTTGAGAGCGGTGGCGGCACCACAGTAGACGTTGATGCAGGTACCGATACCCCCGCGGTGAGTGATACCTCTGGCCGAGGATACCTCATATATGCGGACGCAGGGTACACGAAATTCTTGGGTTTGGACTGACGCGGCTTAACTTTCTGAACCCCGATCCGTTCTGTCGGGTATGACCCAAACGAAGAAGCCGGAAAACGTTAAGATCAACATGATGCGCGTCCAAGTGGTGGCGGCCGAAGTTATGACCCCTTTGGACAGAATCGAAATCGGAAGGTACGACGATTTCCGCAACGGCGAGGTTCGCACTAGTGTGGCGACCGTCAGTTTCAATGGTAGGGATCAGTTCCACCGAATTTTCATCATTGATGTGTTCGAAGACGGATCCTTCAAGATCGGTAGCTCGTCTACCGTATCGGGAATCGAATCCTTGGAAGCTTACGGGCGAGCCTTGGCTTTCATCAAGGCCTTGGAGCTCACTGGAGAGTCGTGAGACAACACTTCATGAAGCTGTCCCTGAAGGACAGATTCGCTCTCCTCAACCTGTTCCAAGACGATGCTGCCAAAAATGGTCCAGCTGGGGCGGCTTTCTGTCTGATAGAATTGGATGTAGTGGTGCCAGAACCGGAACTATATTGGGTCTTCCGCAATCTTGGCTGGACCAATCAAGAAATTCACAAGCTAGCTTTGCTGGCGCCCCACCATCTCACACTGTAGATCCTTAATTTTCTGAACCCCCTTCCGTTCTATCTCACATGACACAACGACATGCACACCAACTCCCCATCGGTCAATTGGTCAAACTAAACAGCGGCGCCATGTACCCCACCCGTTGGGCCGAGGTCCGCCGTCAAGAGCGAACCGCCTACGGGACAGCTACTTGGGTTGTCGTAGTGGACGGTCCTGAGGATGAGGGGGACTTGGTGGGAGCTGAGACCACCATCTCCGGTTCCGAAACCTTCCACGGAATCGGCTGGCATTGTGTGTCCCGCCTTCCCCACCTGCCCACTTTCGCTCAATAGTGCTGGTGTAAGTCCTCGTCCCTAGGTAGTCGTAGAAAAGGCGCTTCGAATGGTTCGAAGCGCCTTTTCTTTTTCCCTTAACTCCTCAGCAGGTCTTCCGTTCTATAGGACATGATCCCCAACAGCGTCCTGACCAGCATCATCGTTCAGACCTTCAAGAAGGAAGCCGGTAAATTTCAGGAAGGTAAAGGCCAAAAGGCCTTGAAGATTTCCCTGAAGCTGCAGATCGATTCCGAGAAAGAAGACGGTTATCGTCATCTCGACATCCTGATATACGCTCCTCAGAACTACGTGGGTGTCTACTTTCGCCAACGCTGGGACTTGATCTCGAAAGACGATCTTGAGTTCGACGGTGAGGAAGACGTCCCCAAGGCAGGTAAAGATTACGTCAAAGAGGCGACCGCTTGGGAACGTATGGCGTTCCACGATTCCGGTTGGACTGAAGGCTTGACCCGCATCCTGGACGCATTCGATAGCCGCATCCTCGGAGTCGATGGATCGGACTGGTTCGAGATCGTCAAAGCTCCAGCTGAGATGTAGGATTGATCATGTTAGACAAGAACCCGTCCCCTCCTGAAATCGGGGATGTATTTGAAGGTCCAGCTATCGGACACGGTACCCCCAAACTGGTATTTAGACCAGGCAAATACTACGTACGAGCTATCGTCGATGCTGAAGAAGACCCCACCTATGGGTGGTTGTATTACGTCGTGTTCCGGTTCTATACCCGAAACAAAGGTTGGCGATACGAGATCAAGAGTGCTCACGACATCGGCCTAGGGCTCTACCGAAAAGTCAACAAGCGAAGACCTCAACGGAAATCAAAGTGATGGAACTGAAAGCAATCCACAATGTCCTAAAGCCCAGCCAAGTAGGGGATGAGCAGACCTTGATCTTCAACCTAGAAGACGGCTTCGCTTGGCTCAAGACAGTGGGGGACAACAATTGGTGGTGTCACGCCACGACAGACGTTGAGGCTGAAACGAACGCCCGTCTAGCTGGATATGACCCACAAGCAATCGTCTACGTCGGCATCAGCCGCCCCACATGTGAGAAAACATGTTCACCAGCTTTATCCATCTGACTCCCCAAGAAAAAGACGACATCGAGTGCCTCCTGAAAGAGGCCATCCCTCAAGGTCCGGAGGAATGGATGCGAATCCTCATCGAGCGGAAGGTCAAGATTCCAGATAGGTTCGCCAACCGATACCAACTTCCTTTCAACCAAGAAGTCGGCTTCACAGAAGCTACCCGAAGGGTCGTAAAGTATTCGGATGCTTTGGACGCTCACAACCTAAAGCGTGTCTTCGTGGCTGAGAAGAACGGCCAACCGATCGAACTCAACGAGGTTCATGTAGAGGCGGTGCTTAGCCCCAAGATGGCGAACGCTCGGCGGGAAGTAACGCCTATCCCACGTCTCAAATCTGAACGAATGGTCCCCTACGTGTCGATTGAAGACCTCGAATCATTGGTCCGTCGATACGGGGGTACTCCCGAACTCGAAGCCCTAATCACCAATGCTTGGGAAGGAGTTGTTGTCCAACGTCTGAACGACGGGCAATAACGCCACATTGATGACTGGTGTAGAGAACAGCATATGATTGAGCGAGGGTATGTCTACCAAGACCTGACGGAGGGCCGGCAGGTCATTGTGTTGGATCGTCCATGGAAGGGTGAACCACTTCGATGTGTCGTTAGGATGCCGGACGACACACGGCCTACAACGGTCATCAGGGTGTCGATCGACACCCTGATGGATCCGGCCCGTTATCGTTTCATCAGGCGAGACGTCGATTCACTGGCGCAGATAAGCACTGCGAATCTTACCTAGTGTCATGAACATCCCCACCCCCTCATGACTCTTGGAAACTACTCCCAAGTGCTTCACCCCTATCCCCACCACTCGGTCCGGAGATACGGTGAACTTGGGTAAGACGATTGTTGGGACTCCAAGGTCCAAGTCTTTTTGAGACTCGTCTACGCCCACATAGGCTAAGCCACGCAGACTTTCCTTGAAAAATGGGGCCAGCTCCTCAGTTCTAACCAGCCGCACATCAGGCTCTTCTGATAAGGCGTATCGGAAGAGTTCTCGGGTGTTCTGATCGATCTGCTGATCCGTCATTGGGTAATAGTCGAGATCGATCCTGTTTCCTGTGGTCTGTTGAAGTATCTCCAAGTCTATTGGATTCTCGCTGTATTTGATGACAGCGGCGCCATCTGGTTTACGATATCGCCAGACTAGCCTTCGGCTGGCAATGTGGGTGAGCGGCCACAATTCGGTCGGCCTACCTTCAAGCGTATCCACGTAGAACAGGTCGCTGAGTTTCATCCTAATTTACCTACACCAGTAGAACCGAAACCGTCGGCCCCACGGACTGTGTCGCTGAGCTGATCCACCTTGGTGAATTCGGCTTGTTCAACCCTAGTGAACACCAATTGAGCGATACGATCCAGAGGGCTGATGATGAAGGGTTCTTTGCCCAGGTTGTGGACAATCACCCCCACCTCACCTCGGTAGTCGCTGTCAATCGTCCCAGGGGAATTGGTGAGGCTGATGCCGTTCTTGAGCGCCAGACCCGAACGGGGCCGTACTTGCCCCTCATAGCCTTCAGGAATCGCCATCGCGATACCGGTGGGCACCAGAGCCCTCTCCAATGGAGCCAGCGTCAAGGGCTCCTTGATGGCCGCCCGAAGGTCGACAGCTGCCGCACCAGCGGTGGCGTATCTCGGAATGTCGATAACTAGGTCGCCCAATAGTTTGATTTCTATTTTCATCTCACCAATCTCCGCCGTCCCAAGAACCGCCTCTCACAGATGCGATGACAGCTTCTTGAGTCATACCCCCATCTGGGTTCTCGTAAATCTGTGTACCAGTATCTTGAGATTCTTCCGAAAAAGCCATCACATGGGGTGTTCCAGAGGCTACATACACCCAAATCGATTTAGGCATCTCAGCCGCAAGCTTTTTAAAACGGCGGATCCATGCCTTGATCTCAGGATCCTGGGCTACTTCTTTGGCTCGTTCCGCCGCTGTTTTCATTTTGGATGGTATTGAGTACTACGGTGGGCTTTCCACGAAATAGTGTGGTTGGTCCGGTTCTTCTTCGAATCACGGCAACGCCGTCGATTACGTAGACAACGGTCACAGAAACGCAACACGTGAGTACGCCGCAGATGATTGGCTCGGTAACGGAACGATTCAAACGGTAGTAATACTTCGGGGATGTGCATTCTCTAGAACTCCGGATTGGGGTCACTAGAGAAAGCCCTCCTCTGTTGGGCGTCTGCAGGTCATAGGTAGAGTTGGTGCCGTTTGATGTATTGGGTGACTTCTCGGGGCAGGTACCGTTCAGCGGCGTGGTAGTCTTGCCGGTGAAGGGCTTCCCTGACGATCGAAGAGCTGACCACTGGAGAGATAGGGGTCGGGTCTCCTGGGCCCAAAGGAGCAATACCAGCACGGCCGATCACGAGGGGAGGAGCCAGATCCTCGATGATGTGCCACCCCTCCCACATGGGAGCATGTGCCATCAGATCTGCTCCCATGACGAAACGGTATCTGGCGTTGGGGTTCCGGATCACCAGCGCTTGAATCAACCTAGAAGTGACACTTTCACCTCCCAAGTATTCCTCGATCGAGCTCACAGTGACCCTGGGGAGCCATCCGAAAGCCAGCTGACACATGTCAAGGCGATTCTCGAAATTGGTCAACCGCTTCCCTGTCTGCTGAAAACAAGGCACAATCAACACCTCATCCACATCAGGATCGTTGAGCAACAGATGAGTGACTACCATCACGTGACCCAAATGTACAGGATCGAATGACCCGCCGTAGATAGCAACATTGCTCACAGGTAAGTGTCCTTATTTTCTCTCACGAATTCGATCACTGTCTCTACACTAGCTTGCACGGGCAGGTCTCCAGCCTGGACGGCTGCTTTGAGTTTTTTCACCAAATCGCCCAACTGTTTGGATGGAGGGATGCCGAAACTCTGGGACAACGCCTCACCCAATCCAGAGATCAAGGGTTGTGGGGTAGCGGCGATCTCAGCCAACTTGTGGGCTCGATCGTGAAACTCTTTCATCTTCTCGAAATGTTGTTTCCGCCTGGCCTCGTTCTTGGAGCTGATATCGGCCCTCGCAAGAGCGACCAGATCGTTGAAGTAGTCACCCGCTAGACGGTGCACTCGGCGGACCGCGCTATCGGTCCATCCAGAGTCGTATTCTTCAACGTACCCCAGATTGTAGACCAAGAACTTGATATCCTTGGCCTCCTCGGCCGTGAAAAACGGTTCATTGACCCCGAAGTTCACTCGTTTGACCGCTTGAGCAAACAGTTTGGCACTGACGTGCTCATGGCCGATGAAGGCGATCTTTCCGTCCTTGTCCTTGGTGTAGCAGCGGACCTTCCCCACATCGTGAAACAAGGCAGCCCATCGGATAGTCCTGCTCTGGATGCATTGCGACACCACTTGCTTGGTGTGCTCCCACAAGTCCTTGTGGCCCGACTGACCTCCGCCAAAGCCGACCATTGCCGCCACTTCCGGAAACACCAAGGCGATCTCAGTCCGCACATCTTCCAGACGCTCCCGAACGTTGGGGCTAAGCAGAACTGAATCCCATTGGCTTCGTTTCATCATGAGGCACCTCGCCCTTGCATATACCCCAAACCGTACTTCTCAGCAGTCTTGTGTTCCTTGTACAGGATTTTTTGACAGGCCTCGCACCAATCGGGGAACGGAATAGACTGTTTGGCACGTTCCATCGTGGCATGACAGAGAAGACTACCATGTTGCTCGCAAACCGTCACCCAAGGATAATTCAGTTCGGATTCAATACCAGCCTGAGGGCCGTAATACAGTCCAACCTTTAGTTTGGTGGCACGGATGCGCCGAATTTCGACGCATCCCTTCAGTCCGTTTACACTGTATTGCTTGACCATTCGCCTCAGTACTTGAATCGCAAGAAGGGGTCTAGGCCCGGCCGAGAATCCCAAGCGGCCAACCCTAAGTCGACCCAAACCTGATCCGTAATTTCCAACTCACGGTAGTAGAAGTGTAGGTACCCCTTCTTGCCCTGGGCTTTCCGCATTTCAGCGTAGAGCCGTCGGGCCTCAAGGAGGACGATGTTGGCAGTCGGCTTCTCAGACAATTCGAGGAAGGCTCCCTTGTACTTGGCCATGAGGGTCTTTTTCTCTTCCTCCCATGCGGCGTATTTGGCTTTGAGAGCCGCTTCCTTGGCCCGCTTGACAGCTCGCTTGGCCTCAGCCTCGGCTTTGCGGACACTAACAGCAGCCCGCTTGGCAGCCACCCCCTCCTCGAAGGTGCGGACCGGCTTGAGCGTCCAAGTGTCGATCCAGCTCTGCATGCGTTCGATCTCACTTTCGAGCTTCTGGATCCGATGAGTGGTCACGTAGATGGCGCCCTCCCAGGCTTGGTGGAAGGCCAGGTAGACTACCGTGATCTCCATCATGTCGGGATCACGATTGTAGCCCTTGCTGTAGTCCGGTACCTGAAGGGTTTTGACCTCACCTGCTTGGAGGCGGACTAGGTAAGTCCTGGTGTTCTGCAAAGCGTTCCGACAATCCTCCTGGTACTTCTTGCAGACCTCATTCGAAAGCTCATAGGGCAGCTCGTGAACCGACGGACAATCCCCGACGATATACCCCCAGCCTGGGCGGCGGTAGCCGTGGTGGACCAGCCTTTGGTTAAGGAGTTTGAAGTCTCCTTCGCAGATGGGGCAGAATCCGATGAAGCGGGTCTTCAGGGTGGTCATAACCCCTATAACGGATCGGATTGGAAAAGGTTAAGAGGCTAGGCTCCTGACCTTACAAATAGCTGCGAAGGTCAAAATCCATCCCGCCGATATTAGGCCCCATGGCCGGATGAACACACAGCAGATGGCACAACCCATGTAGGCGGCGACCAGCCCTTCTATCGCCTGAGTCAGCGAACCCAAATCTGGGTACCTACAGGTAGGTATTCGGGCATGAAGTTGGTTAGAGCGGATGACGAGCCAGGTGGCGAACAGGGTCAGCAAAGTTAGGAGCATGTTTTCAATAGGTCATAACGGCTGACCCTAGTGTCTATTTTAGGCTTCCTGACTCTTTTCTTGACCGGTAACCCCAATACAGGCGCGTGCAGATAACATCTTGCCACGAAGGCGGTAGTGAGGGTGACCGTTTCCTCCACAATCAAAACCCCACAATCAGACAACTGTTCGATGATACCCTCGAACAGGGAAAGGAAGGCCAGAACTTTTTCTATATCAGAGACCTCAACCCCACCATTCAGCATCGAGTAACTGGCAAGGTCGCATACCTTGAACGGTTTCCAACTGTGGCGGGCCTGACAGAAGCGTACTATCCAGATGGCGGCCTGCTCTTGCTCTTTTTGCCTGAAGGCACCAATGAAGGCACTATCTCCGTCAATGTCTTTGGGACGTATCGGGGTGTCAGAGGTGCGTTCGATTGGTAGTAGCGGAGACATTTTGGTCGATCAGTTCAGACCCTCATTGCGTGTTGGCAGGTACCCTATGAACTCGGCATCTACGAGGAAGCATACATCGAGAGCCTCACTCACGCTAGGTTGAATGTAGACCCTACCCTGTGCAAAACCCGAGGAATCTCGAAAGGTAAGCATCATCACGATCTGCCCAGCTTCCCAGACAAATGAGTCAGTATCGTACGCAAGAGATGCGGGGTCTATCTTGGCCTCAACCTGACTCTGGAGCTCCGCCAAGATGATGCTCTTGGAGAGCTCCACCATGAAAGGTAGCGGTTCTTTACCGTCAGTGTAGTCCGAGAGTGAGTGCATCCTACAAATGGTCGGCACCCTAAAACTATATCGAACCAAATTATGACGCCAGGCGTAATCAGTGTTGTGAAATTTCCGCCGATTTTCCACTACCTAGGGTCGGCTTCTTCGGCACCCTGATTCTTAGGGTTGCCCGTAGGAGCCAAATTCCGAACAGTATCACCAATACTCCAAAGGTCATCGCTAGATTGACGGCCAGCTTAGATCAGATCTAAAGACCCATCCAGCAAATGACCCCATTGAGAGACAGGTTTGATCTTCTTTCCTCTGGGTTTGAATTCCTGGAGGAATCTGCTAGCCGACCATATGGCTTGCTTGACCTTGGATTGCAGTGTGCCCTTGACAGTCACGGTCGTGTAATACCCATGCTGACCCAAGTGATGGTGCACTCCCAACACTTCTGCCGTATACCCGTGTGTCTTGTGCTTCCAACGGCGATACGGAATAACTACCGGTTCGCCTAACGGTTTCAGAACACACCTATATCCAGCCAGCTATTGTCCCGCATCGAGACGTTGATCTTTCCACCCTGTATTTCCAGGATACCCGCCAAGTCGGGAGCCCCATAGATCGCCTTACCGGTCAAAACCTTCAGATTAGGGGCTGCATCATAGGTTCCGAAGCTGTGACTATGGCCACACAGGACCAGGATACGTTTGGTGGGGTTAGCCTCCGCCACCTGCATCAACATGTCCCCCATCCTCTTGCTGCTGAACCAAGGTAGGTAGGTGTCGTTGCTGATTTGACCTTCGTGCCAAGCACTCTCTCGGAAAGGAGGGACATGTGTGGCAAAAAGTACCAGCTGATACTTGGAGACGGCTTCTTCCAAAACATCGCAAGCAGCCGACACAGCCGCAGTCGCACGAGCCCTAATCTTTGCCAGCAAATCGTCCCTCGATATGTAGGACTTCAGCTCACTGATTAGGGACCAATCTGCCATCCCAAATCTGGCGTAGGGGTACCCAAACTCCCCATCGTACCAACCCTCATTCCCCACCAACGCCACACCTTCGGCTATTTCGACCACTCCAGCCTTGGTCAACCAACCAGGCACAGAAGCCATCTTCCGATCAATCTCTGCAAACGAGCTACGGTAATAGTCGTGGTTGCCTAGTACGAAGTAGACTGGTTTCTCGAAGCCTTTTTGGACTTCTTTGATATGGTGTTCTACCTCTAACCCTTCCGAGATATCCCCTGTGATCACCAGCGCGTCGGCTGGCTGCTCTTTGCGCAAATACTCACCGAAAGCCATAGCTCCGTTCGGGAACTTCAGGAAATTGAGATGAGTGTCGGTCGACCAAATGATGCGAGACATGGCGGCGTACAGTTATACACCGCCATGTAGGCTCCTTCAGTAGTACCAGGGGTCGTAGAATAGGAAGCCAAACGCCAAAGCGTCTGCGTAGGGATCCCACGGATTCAGCCAGCCGTATGAGGTATAGCCGTAGCTGCTACTCCAGACAGTCTCATAGGTGGTGGTCTCGATGGTGTCGGTTTGGATTGAACCTGCCGGCAATGAGAAGTCGATCAGAGCGCCGCAGCCGCCACAGGTGGTCTCACCATCATAGATAACGGAGCTGCACTTTGGACAGGTCGCCGTCCCTGGGGTGCCGATCGAGGCGGGAGCAGAGAGCTGCCGTTGACAGGACGGACAATTGGTGAGTTGCTGTCCTTCTCGGGCGGCGGCTTGTTCGTAGAGAACGAGTGGAATCAGACATCCTATACAAGAGCTGCCCTCACGCTTCTGCTGCTCAATGGTGCCGGCCGTATACAGAGCTTGCATCCGCTGCTTGGCGAGCTCCAGATCTTCTGGTGCCATATCGGTCCAACGATAGTTGGAGATGACGATCGCCTCCACCTCAGCGAACCCCCCATAGATGTTGCTCCAGAAGTCGGCTACTGAAAACTGACCGCTTCCCAGCTTCTGTAGGAAGATGATCGTGTGGGGTGAGACTTCTTTCTTGTTGATCACTTGCCCCAACCAAGTGATGACGGCCAGCCGCATATCGTGCGCCTCTGGGAGAGCATCGCTGAACCGTGGATCCCACACATACTCCAGAACCTGAGTAGAATCTTCTGGTCTGGCTTCGTCCGCCGTGAGGTTTCGGGTAACATCAACAGCACTGAAGATCTCCAGTTGACGCAAGATGTCTTGAGCTTTGATGGCTCGAACCAACGCCTCTCGACCCAGTTCAGTGACCTGCCATTCGGTCCCCACTGGACGAACCATACCCTTCTGGTCCATCAATTTGAAGACGTACGCTGCGTTGCGATCATCCTCTGTGGTGGGGTAGAGAGGAAACTTGCGACCACGCTCTACCATCAAGTAGATGGCCGAGAGTGTCAACACATCGTCTTGCCAGGTCATGTTAACGAGACCTCCCGCGAGACGGAGAGGCGGGACGTGATGGGGATGCTGCAGGACGAGAAGGTGCAGCAGCTGGTTTGGAGGCAGGAGCGCTGAATGTGGTGGAAGGTTTGGAGGGGGCGGCTCCGAATGCTGTGCCGGCCGCCTTTTGACGGTTGTCTACCGCGAAGTTGGACACGCCTTGGGAGGCGCCTGTCAAAGTGGTAGCTACGGGGCGAGGCGTCGATCGGGGAGGTTGTGTGAGTCGCCCTGCATTGAAGGTGGCGGGACGAGGTTGAGCCTGGATGGGGGCAATACGGGTCTGTTGGCTGAACGTCGTTCGGGTCTGGGTGAAAGCTGGTGCTGAACGTCGAGTGTAGTACGTATACCCTAGCGGACGAGGGTGAACGACGTAGACGGGGCGAGAGGCCATCAGTAGCCATTGGGTGAACAACAGGTCTGAGGCTAGACTTGAACGGTAGTAGTGTGCCCCACCTGGATCGATCAGCGGAGCAAATCCGGCCTCGGCCACCAACTCAGGCCCTGTGGTATCGAACTTGATAGCAGCGATCGTCATCTCCGGCATGGTGCCGCTGGACGGTTGGGCGATCAGTTCTAGCTTCTTCCCAGATGGAATCGGTTGTTCTACAACCTGGATGTAATCGACCTTCCCGTCTTTGTCGATGTCAACATTGTTGATACCGCTGGCGGGATCATTGATCTTGGCTTCAAGAGTGGCGGCGTCCGCCACTCCAGCCTTCAACAGGCCGACCACCGTTTCCAACGCGAAATCCTGTGGAGAGACGGATGCTGGGGCGGTATTGGTGATGGTGACGTTGGTCGACGTACGACGGTCACAGCCCAGAGCTGTAAGGATGAGTGTCAGTATCAGTAGCTTGAGTTTGAATGTATGTGTATTGGTCATGGTTCCTTGAGGTTTGCTTACACCAGAGATTGGCCTAGGCCAGTACGGCCGGCCTCCACGCACCATAAGGGTTTACGGTGTATAGGGGGCGGATGCCACGCAAAGAAGTGACGTTGGAAATTGGTGAGAACCTAGGCTGTGTACTCTGTATCGCGGTGGTGTGTTTGTTCTTCGCTTTTTGTGCCAGCCACTAGGTTAACTTTCCAAGTCCGCTTCCGTTCTATCAGCCATGGACATGCTCAAAATGGATTCGCTGACGAACGGCTACCTGGCTGGTATGCAGGGTCAAGATCCCAATGAAAAACTAGCGTACCCAGGTAGTTATTACGAAAAAGGGTACCTGTTGGGCTGTCGAGATCGTGAATCCGGCAAGGTGTTGCCCAAGTACTGCGGCTACATGTCGGATGACAGTCTGCCTATCAAGCCAGGCATGATGGTGACGATCGTCAAAGGCACGATCGTCAAGACGGTTGGACGAGAGCCGAAGCCGGCAGGTCGGACCTATAAGGTTAAGGTCGATCACATTCTGAATGGTTCAGACATGTACGAATACGGCAATTCCTTCCGCCAAGAGGTCATCCCTATGCGAAATCCGCTAGTGCGGTGGGCCGGACCGTCAGGATATTGGTCGGAAGTGGACCTGAACAATATCCCTGAGGCTCAAACAACCTGATTTAGCCGTTGATTCGCCAGTTGAATCAACTGACTCAACTGCTCAGCCGACAACTGTTGAAGCATCTCAGCCATGAATTGCAGCTTGATATCCGACTGTACAGTATCTTGAACGATTGGAGTCACAATAGGGGGAGGCGGCTTCTTAGCGACGAACTTCGCGGACCATTCTGCGAACGTTCCCTGTTCTTTAGCGGCCATGTAAATCGAATCAGGTAACTTGGGATTGGCTTCCCACGTGGGGATTTGGAGCATCAACAGGTCGTCTGTTTGCTCTATTGGGCCGTTCAAGGCCAATCTATGTAGCCGGAACAGCGTCCCTTCTTTGCCATCAGGAGTAGAGATGAGGAGCATTCTGCCGGCCCCTTTTTGACTATACCAGGCCGTGCTAGGCGCTGAAGCCATATAGGTATCCTCTCCCGTGTGGAAAAACGCTACCTCATCCAGTACAATCGCCGCATTGGAATACCCTCTGAGACTACTGGCTAAACAGCTCTTGAAATTGGCTTGAATGCTGGGCCTCACCTCTTTCTGTTCCAAGTCATGTGAAGTTCGAAACTTGAGGCTAGTCTGAGTATTGCTTGCCACACTGTCCTTGAAAGAATCTAACCTGGTGATGTGGCTGGTCACTTCATTGAACAAGAATCCAGCTTGATCTTTGTCGTGCGATACTGCCAATACCTGTATGCGATTACCTTCAGGCAAACCGTAGTGTGCTTGAGGGTTTCCCAACTGAAGCAGTCGGTAGGTTTCATATGAAGTGAACAGAGCGGACAAGGTGGTCTTTCCCGAACGGCGACCCAACACCCCCACTATTTGGCGTCGAGCGTGGTCCTGCACTCCAATATTACAGCGCCCCGCATCGTACAAGAACTTGAGATACCCAACCTCGGAAAGTATTTTTGGCTTCTTGGACGGATCTAGAGGGTCTCTCACCACTATGCGCTTATGGGGGTGACGAGGTATTTTGGAGTCCAGCTTCAGATGATAAAGCATCTTGAGGATGAAACGTTGGACTGGATATAGCGCGATCCCTAATTCATCGCAGTACTGGAGGATCGTAAGCGGAGCTTGAGGCGGACGTCGATTACCTTTCCTCAACAGATTGACCGCCCCCGCATAGGAGGTGCCAGTCTTTTGGGACAGTTCTTGGGCTAGCTTCTTGAATTTTCTGGACATTGGGACCTCGACAAGATCGGATGCTGAGACCCATACTCTCAATCCGATCCGAAGCACCAAGTCAAAATCCCATGCAGGCGCGTACCCACTTTGCCATCAAACAAGGTCCTGTATGGGAAGACCGGTTGACGGTGCTGGCCCAAAGGAAGGGCCGACCGTTCCTTTATCACGCAATTTTCAGTGTGTCAAGGTGGCTCAAATGTGGTACCATTTGACCAAATGAGTGAATACTGGCACCTATACTGCATCGATTGTGCGGATCAACACGACATTCTGAATGCTAATCGCATGGGGGCGATGTTGGCGGAGCTTATCCCCTACGCCAAACAGATCGGGGCCCTGGCCGATAGTCCTCTTTCAGTGAAGATCGAGGAACGGTACCTAGACCCCAATTGGTTCAGGCTCCACGCGGAACATCAGATTGTAGCCCGTAGCGAGTACGGGTCCATCATGACCTCCCAGGAGGCGATCGATGAAGCCACTGACCGGTACGTATCTCACCTACAGAGACAAATCGATCGTCTCAGGACTGAGCAGGCTTGTCGAACCAATCAGGTTGACCCACCCACTCTTTCCTCAAAAGCTTCGGTTCCCCCTGTCGAAGATTGACTCTAGCGACGGCAATCTGCACAAATCTAGAGTTGAACGTGCTGTTTGGACGAACACACTTCTCAATCTGCTCCGAAGTTGGGTCAGAGAAACAGCTCCAACGAACGATCGTGTGATCTGGTAGTCTCTGCCCATGCGCTCGCTTGGCGTCAGACAAAACATCAACCACACCGGCCCAAAACTCTGGGTGTTCGTAGTAGGAGGTTGAGGCCCCTTGTTTGACGGTTCCAAGCTGATGAACCCAAATCCAGCGGCTGAAGTCGAACACGTAGCTGCCGTTCCGTCGGTAAAGGGTGTCGAACCAATTACCTTCAACGGAGTTCTCTTCCCAGTAGATCACCTTAACGGTACCTTGAGGGTTCGAATCTTACCATCGGGGCTGAGGAACTTGACTGATCCGCCCGCTTTGATGTGGCGCACAATGCTGAGGTAGATCCCTAAAGCTCGGCGTTCCGCATCTTTGGGTTTGTCGGTGGTCAACAACCCCAGTTCCTTGTAGACCTCAAGACGATCGGGCTCGTCATCCTCAATATCAAAGATACCGTCTACCAGGCCTTCTACCGCTTCGCCAATCTCGTTGAGTAAATCTTTGATCGCCATGCAGGTCAATACACCAAAAGAAAAAGGCCGGATTGTCCGGCCTTTTTGTTCAGTCCCAATCTTGGTCTCGATTGCGACGGTCTCGATCTCGCTTCTGCTTCCCACCCTGTTTCCTGCCAGTGGGTGGCAGTTCAGGGGGAGGGGAGTCGGCATAGGCGGGTCGACTTTGCGGTCGATGGGGGATAGAAGGTCCTGGCCTACTGACGTAGGCGCCTCCAGTACCACCACCGTTTTGACGGGGTGGGCGGTCCTCAGCTTCGCGGACCGACAAGGCTCGGCCTCCTACCAACAAGCCGTCCAGCGTTTCGATCGCCTCGGCTGCTTCCGAATCGGATTTCAGTTCGACGAAGGCAAATCCCCTGCTTCGTCCTGTTTCTCGATCCAGGATGATCCGCACACTGGTGACTGACCCTGCTTGTGCGAACACTGTCTTCAACTCATCTTCGCTCGTATTGTACGAGAGATTACCAACAAACAATCTGTTTCCCATTCTGACTTACTTCAACCGGAGGTTCCGATTTCTCCTTGGGGTATGATGACCCGTAATAGAGTATACACCAAAGGATTAGGCTCTGGGGAATCGTTTTCTGACAATCATCGCTGTGAAGGCGACGAGCTGTAACGTATAGCTGTATGTCAAAGCTACACCAGCACGGGTCTGGATCGTGTAGACCCCCATGCACCAAAAACCTACCCATATGGGCAACAAGTAGCCCCAGGACATTCCACGGGCGTGCCCTTCCCTCCAAACTTTGATCACTTGGGGGACGGATGCGAAAGTGAAAAGAGCGGCTCCCAGCCAGCCTAGATAGTTCATAGAGGTTTGGAACGCTTCCAGTGTATGATTGTTCGGCTAGCGAGCAAGAAAGCATTCTTGGCTTCTATCTCGCTAGGAGGTGTCCCCCTGGTAAGCGCTATTTCATCCGCCTCTCGGGAAGAGTCTTTCTCTGACTGGCGTTCAGTCGGGTCTAAATTGGACATGCAGAATCTCGTTGCCGGTCGGGCTGGACCAACAACAGCCCCAGAAACCAAAGCAGCCCCGACGTTTCTGGATTGCTTACAACTTACACCAAAACTTGGCCCTCAAGACCGCCTAGATTATCGTGGCGCCCATGGAGAACTACAAAGAGGGTTTCTGGCACGGGTTCATGGCCGCTTGTGTGGTACTAGGGATCTTGGTGGTGATTGGGACTTGATTATTTCGATACACCTGTAATACCTGGCTCCTTAAGTCACGATAGAGGACGGCCGTATGGTGTCGTATGAGAAAATTGCTCAAAGGACCCTATCATGTATCGACGCCGTAACAGCAGCGTGCTCCCAACAATCCCTGGTACTGATGCCGAGGAAGCTCGAAAGCGTTTCGAGGCTGCTTCCCACATTCTGGACGGCGCCCATGGTGTGTTGAAAACTCTCCCTTCTCAGGAAAGCCTAAAGAGGGCTAGAGCCGTTCGAGAGCAATCCACCCGATTGATCGATTTGCTGGAGAAAGGTATCACTCCAGAATCGGCAGCCGACATTGACGCCGCCTCTACTGCGGTGGTCCAAGAATGCCTAGGTATCCGTCAACTGACCCTACAGGCCCGAAAAAAGGCAACATGAGTCTCAAGGCAACCGACATTGTTGATGCCATTGGTGACATGATCAAACAGTTACCAGAGGGTTTGCAGAAGCCTGTTTGGGATAGGCTTCAAGCTGCGGCCCAGCAGGTCAGTGAAGGGAGGCTGGCTAAGGAAGAATTTGTAATGAGTCTTCTTCCAGCCAACCTTTTCACCGTAGAAGAGAGGGTTATCCTAGAAGCCAAAGGTGCCCTACGACCACAATCGGTCAATTGAGCATCGTTTCTTCGTAACCCATCAACTTCTCAAAGAGCTGGTGGGCTTGGTACAGTTCCAGATCGTTCGGAGGTTGGTTGTTGATGCTGATATGGTAGAGGATGTCGATAGTTTCAGGATCTTCCGGAGACTCCTGCATCTCAACCCTGACCCTTACTTCTGAAGGGTTACGCTTCAACTCATTGGCGAGGATTCCGCCCAGGTACGTGCCGATCTCCAGCAACTCTTCCTCAGGCAGGTTCGTGTCCGCTCTAAATTCCATTGGGGACCTCCTCCCTAGACGGTGTAAAAACATCCCATGAAAACTTGTTGTGGAGAAGTTCCCTACACGAATTATAGCCTGAGAACCGGCTATTCGATGTATTGCACTATCTGCCATAAGAGTTTGACGGCTTGCTACGCCCAAGGGGATGAGGCCGAATTTGTATGGGTTCACGGCCCTGAGGACCTGCCGGCCAGATGCCCTTTCTGCTGTATGCCGGCCCGAATTGTCGATCCTATGTCGGAAACCCCCCGATTTGGGTGTCAGCTAACATCAGCAAAAGCTTGCCCTATCGGAGGGCAGCTGTTCCCTGTCGGCGCCTGGCCACGGGTTCAATGTTGGAATACCGAGCGGTTGGCCAACAGATGGGCTAAAAGGCCAGAATTCCGCAAGGCTCTGCGGGCCCTCAAGGTGGCGGTCGAGCTAGACAAGCGGGGGCGGTTCTTGTCGGACCCCAAACAAGAACCGTGCCGCAAGCCCAGTTCTAAGCCGAAGACCTAATGCGTTGGATTTTCCAATTCTGGGTGTTGGACCTAAGGGGACGTCTCGTCACTATGTTTCAGGATGAATTGTCAGCCGAGACCTACATTCGTAGGAAAGCGGAACAGCTCGAATATCTGCTCCTCAAGAATACCTACAACGGCTACACCTACAAGTACGATCCTTCTAGTGCTGAGTTCGAACTTGTTTCCAAGCGACCCAAACTGTGATACACTACAGCTAGGTTCGTTGCGAGCTAGACGTGGGCGAGCTTAGTCATCAGGTCAGTTGAGCAGGTGGATCTTTAGAAAATCCCTTGTCTGCGAAAGCGGATTAAAACCACACGTTGAAAGGCGTAGCTTGGAAAGGGTGATCTAGAAGCTCCGATAAACCCGGTGAGGACGCTGGCCTGATGACGGATCTAGCAAGCAGGGTCATCAACCCACTTCCATCGAACCACCCCTTTAGGGCAATAGAATCCGAAAGCATAGACTCCGTTGCGCTGGGTTGCGTATGCGACGAAGTCTTTCCTAGTGATCTCAGGAGGGATCACCTCTAGTTCACATCCGTCCGGCACAGCCGTCCTCCACAGAGGCATGTCGCGCCCGTTCAAACCTAGGATCACAACGTTCACAATCTGTCCCTCTCCCTCCCACGTGGATAGATAGGCAGTACCTTTCTGATCGTACCACCCCAACAGGTTGATATGATCAAGATTCTTGTGTTCGTCTGGAATAGTAGCCATGTGACAATCAATCAATACACCGAATGGTGTAGATCAAACTCCCCAACTAGAGAGGCCTCCTGTGCAAGATATCCGAGAATGGGCTCCACATATCGTACTCAAGTGTGACGTTCAACCGCCAGTATTTCATTGCAGACAATGCGGCACAGAGGAACCACTGAAACTTCCTATTCCGCTGGGGCAGGTGATGACCGATTCGGAAAGCTTCATCGCTCAACACGAGAGTTGTCCGCAACTATCGTTGCCCTTTCCTGCTTTGAAGGCCGTATCACTACCTCCCGATATGGTCAAGACTACCGCTGGTGTTTACTGTGCCTGCAGTAGCCCCGCATGTGACCTCTGTCACCCCTGAAGTAGATTCTTGATGATCGGCCGACGCAGCCAGTCGGTGTTGTCGTCCCTTATTTTCTCGAATTCAGGGCGAGGGAACTTGATTCGGCCAACCACCTTCTCTTCATCTTCAACCTTGATGTAGATACCCTCCATCAAGGTTGAGTCATCTGTTCCTTCCAACGATTCAAGATGTCGCTTCCACTCGACCGTCTTGAAAGCCGAATCTCCTATGTACTTGGCAAAACTATTGATCTTGCCGAACGTGCCTTGATGAAGGATAGGAGCTGGAGGGATACCTAGTTGCCCAATCAGCTGGGCCCGCCGTTCGGTCGACATGAAGTGTTCTTTCTCCTTGTCGTAGACATCGTACTCGACGAAGTACCCTGGTAGGGCGTCGTAGAAGATCTTGTGCTTGGCATAGAGCCATTCTCCAAATAGCACATAACGGTCCCCCAGTGCCCCGTAGAGGGCCTGCAGATTGCCGTGCCCCCACTGCTTGAAAAGTTCGAATTGACGCTCCCTATGGCCTCCTGTGAGGACGTGGCCCCGGCTTTGGAGCATCAGCAGACCCTCTGGACTGAAGCTGATGCCAGCGTTCGCCCCATCTAGTTTTTCCGAGATGACGGTATGATGTTTGCGCCACGACTTGAGCAGCTTGTCGTCTTCCAGCACAGACTTGAGGCGAGGTGTCTTGGGATATTTGATCATCATTCACCTGATTCTGCAAATACTTTAGCCAAGAAAGAGGGGTCGAGCTTGCTCAAGTCCACAGGAGCTGGTGTTTTAGATGTCTTGATCAGTTTATTCAGCAATTTCGTTGCTTTAACGGACGGTTTACGTTGCGCCTTCCTAGCTCGATCGGCAGCCCACATCATCGATGCTACACGATTGGACAACGCCCCATCGGTGCGCACCAATGATTGATAGCAGAACCGACACAGACCTAAATTGGCGTATGTAGGTTTTTTCTTCCGACAGCAGACGTAACAGACGCTGGGATCCAGTTCGGGCATGTTAATCGTACACCAGCACGGTGTAATGGCGGGATGTCGTTCAGAACCCTCCCTGTCGGAACTGATGAGTTGGCTTCATCAGTTCCGTTGTTCCCCGACCAACCCAAACCAGGCTACCATCTACGCCCAATCACCGTCCGAGGCACGTATGGGCAGACCTCGAAGATTCGCGAGGAATTGGACGAGCTAGAGGAGGCGCTCGAACAGCGGAATAGTATCCTAGCCCTGTGCGAGCTGGCGGACCTGTACGGAGCTCTGGAAGGAGTGGCCGAACAGTTGGGGACCGATATGGGAGAGTTGGCCAAGATGGCGGCCGCCACCAGGCGGGCCTTCGAATCAGGAGATCGGAAGTGACTAGGGAGGTGTTTCCGATCGACTGGCAACACATTGCCGAGGCGGTCTCATTCTACACCAAGGCTGGATACAGATACTTGGAGGTGCCTTGGCTGGTCAGTCGCGAGGCGATACTGAAAACTCTCCCTGAGGACCACGTTCCAATTTCCTGCGTCTTTGGAGATCTGGTTGGTTCGGCCGAGCAATCGTTCATCCAGATGACGGTTGTGGACGAGCAGAAGCTGGACGGCAAGTATGTGGCGGTCACCCCCTGCTTCAGGGACGATCGCCTAGATCAGGAACATCAACGAGCCTTCATGAAGGTCGAGTTGATAGAGATTCACCGAGACATCGCTCTCAGCCGTGGTGGTAAGAAAGGCCTTTGGGCCTGTTCCGCATTGGAGCAGATGATCAATGACGCCAAAACGTTCTTTGGATCGATAGCTGGGACATCTACCTTAGAAGTGACCCCCATAGCTATGGACATGGGTTTTGATCTGGAGCTGAATGGTGTCGAGGTCGGAAGCTACGGTGTCCGCACGCACGGGGCCTGGATCTGGGTCTATGGGACCGGATACGCATCCCCCAGGTTCTCGGTAGCTAAGTCCTACGAAGGTAGAAACAGCTAAGGAATACGGTGGCCTTCCGTCTGCTTGATCACCAGATCTCGAAGGTTTCGAACCCTAGCTAGGTACTCTGGAGGGGTAAGCTCAACCATCCGGTCGAACAGCGGATAGTACTTCTCCCGAGTCTCTTTGATCTGTTTTGCCTGAAATTCCGCAGAGGCGGCGCCCAAAGACCTGAGATTGTCGAGACGGTCACACGCTTTGACGACGTAGGCACGCCAATCAGTCGACAGATAGAATCGTTCCAAATAACCTTGTTCCGGCACTTTGGACAGAGTCTTGACGATCCGCACCACATCTTCCCCAAAGAGGTGTTGGATCATCTCTGGGGTCAGGTCTCGTGTATCCTCGATACCATCGTGGATCAGTCCCGCCACCACCAATTCTGGGAGGGGGATCCTGGCATCGTCGATAACGTTGACCGCTACCCGTCGAACGTGCTCAAAGTACCGAAGGGGCTTGCCAGACTCATCCTTCTCTTTCCGCACCTGAGCCCGATGGCCGAACTTGGCGAACGTGTAGGCCACCTGAATCTGTAGCAGACTGGTAGGAGAGAAAAAAGGGTCCAGTTTGGCGAAGAATTCGGCTCGGTTCATACTGGGTATAACGGACCAACACCAGCGAAGTTAAGTGGTAGTTCTAAATCAGCCTCCAAGGTATAGCCGAAGCCCAACCACAGTCACCGGTTTCCTTGGTGACTGATTCAGAACCACCACTTATAATGTGTCTCTAATGCGCATCCAGAGATGTCCCAGGGTGTTGGCGCCTTCCCAGCTGCCATCTGCCTGTCGGGCAGCTCCCCAAAACAAACCAGTACCATGCTGACGCTTGGTACAATCTTCTATGATCTGGCGACCTGAGGTTGCCTTAAGTTGGTCTTGGAGATTCGGGTGTTGGGTCAGCTTGAGGTTCAGAACCTCTGACATCATCGACACATCTTCTGGGCTACACGGTTTGAGCTGCATCAAGTGGTGGTACTTCTTTGCCACCATCTTGGCTGCCATTGGCGATTTCTCAGCACGGATCAGCTCACGAATACTCAGCTCGTTGCCGAACCTTCTGGCTTGGAACAACGCTTCTGAGGTCCTCCAGAGAAGGCCGTCATATTCGAGCGGGAAGGGCGACATGTTGCCCAACCAACCGAACGGTAATCTGACGCTGGTGAATGCTATCTCGTCCATGGTAAATAATTGCCTCTGACGTGTATCAGCTTTGGGAAGGAAGCGCCACGCCAGAGGACTTAGAGTTAGCTAGGGTTGTTGTGGTTGAGGGGTGGGCCAGTCAACAACCCTAGCTGGGTATGTCATACACCAGTTTCGGTGCTGGCTGGCAAGGCTGGGGTAACATTTTCGATATCCTCCAGCGTTGGCGGACGTTCTTTGGTGGTGAGGGCCATGAAAGTGGCCACTTCCGCTTTCGCGGTAGCGACTACTTTGCCGGCTGCTTCCTCGAACATCGCCAGAAAGTGTGGGGAGTTGTCGGCGATCTCTTGAATGGCACGATCCAGGATTTTCGAGGCAGCGTCCCGATCAGCCTTTGTAAGGGCCTTCTTGGACATCGTCTCTTTGAAGTCGGCCTGGTGTTTGGCGAGGCTTGCCACCATGCCCTGGATACGTTTCCTGAACTCGGCCTTGATGTTGTCTGTCTCAGACATCAGATCGTCCGGTGGCGGTTCGATCTTCTGACGATTGATCCGTGAGATGGTGCAAGGAGTGCCCAGACCGCAATTCATGGTCGTCAGCAGCTCGGCGTACTGGGACAACGACAACAGGACTTCGAGGATATCCCCATCAGAGGGACCGGTGAAGGAATCTCCCGAATCAGATCGACACAACACACCGTGTTTGATCGAAAGTTTGATGTAGTTGTAATGTGTGTCCAGCGAGGAGCCGAACAACTTCGGGTTGCCTGAACAACGGCTGAAGGAGACGAGCCCGTAAGACGGGTGTTGGTGATTGGTAGAATCCATGAGGAACCTCAGGGGTTGAGCAAAGGAGCGACGTTTGAGGGGTGAATGTACACGTGCAGTTTCATAACTTTACCGCAGAAGATAGATTCTTCGACAATCACGACCCCAGGTTCCAGGGTAACGGTCTTACCTTCTGCAATAGCCGTCCAAGGAGACGAACCAGTTTCGAGTGAAGCAACCTTGCCGTCTTCGATCTTGACAGCCTTGTAGGTATTCTTGCTACCGCCGTCCCAGAACGTGTTGTGGAACGTCACCTGATTGGCAACGTGCAGAACTGCTTCACGCTTCCGGCTAGTGAAGGCCGGTCGGGTCAACCAAGCGATTTGCTTCGAGGGGACGGTTATTTGGTTCATGCAGGATAGAACGGAAGAGTTTGGGGGAAGTTAAGAACAAAATGTGAAAGGCTCTGCAGGGTGATCCCGACAGAGCCTTTCCACGTGGAATATTGTTCCCTAGACGGCCATCAACATGGGGGTTGGAACAGCTTTGATTCGAGCCTTTGGCTTGAGAGCCTTCACAGTCGGCTTGGCTGCCAACCTCTTGAGGGGTTTGCCCGTCGACAGAGCTGGCTGAGCATTCCGTTCTTTTAGACGAAGGTGAACCTCTTCCAGCAAGGCTTCTCGGACGAGCACAATCAAGTCCTGTGTGAAATTGTTGATGAGGTCACGTGTTTTGGGAGTGTTGGGGAGCATGCTGACCCTTACACCAGTTGTGATTGGTGTAAGGTAACTAGATGAAAGTACTGATTTTTGGTTCCAGAAAGTGGGTCGAACAGCGCTCAATAGAAGAGGTGTTGGGCCGGCTGCCTGGTGGTAGTACTTTGATCCACGGGGATTGTCAGGGAGCTGACCGGATCGGAGGCTACGTAGGCAAGCGTCTAGGTTTCATCGTGAGGGCTTACCCAGCCGAGGCAGATGGGAGAACCTGGCCCTCGGCCGGTCCCTTGCGTAACGAGCATATGCTGAAAACCGAACACCCCTTCACGGACGGCACCTATTTTGACCTAGCCGTGTGCTTCCACAAGGATAAAGGGTTGGGGAAGGGTAGTCGACACATGCACGAATTGCTGTTGGAAGCTTCGCCCTACATCCCTGTAGAAATATACCATCGTTGATCTTGACAGTTAGGGCGGAAGAACGTAGGATGGTGCGGTCATGTTCTTGTAGCTGAATTGTCCGAAGTCGCGAGCCCCTCCTGTAGCGTACACTGCCCCCATTCAGTGTACTAGCTATCTACAGGAGACGATTATGAATTCCCATAAAGCCGCGATTGCCCACATTCGACAGAAGATCAAAGACCTTTCGGCTGAAAAGCCGGTTCTTAGGACCAAGCTGCATGAGCTGAAGAACTGTGTCACGTCCAGTGCTGATACGGGTCCAGAGCGCTATCAGCTACGTCTAGACTACGTGAACGGTACACAAGACTCGCTCCGACACCTCTACATTGCCTACGCTATTCTTCGTGGTCGCCCATACCAGGATTTGGAAGCTAAGTGTTCAGAACCTCCGTATCCAAAGACAGTTTCGTGGCACATCTACAGAGCTTTTGGCATCAATGAGGACGCCAAAACCTGGACTGAGGAAGAGCGTCAGGTCATCAACACTTGGGATCCTTTGCAGATTTACGAATTGATGTATGGGAAGGGTACTTCACAACCACCAGATGCCCCAATGGTTGTGGTACCGGTCAAGCCGAAGAACTGGTTCTCATCCCTCCTGTCTAGGGTGTTGGCCTGATGACCACTCTGGCTGAGGCAAAGTCCGACTTCCGTCTCATCCGAGACCTGCCCCACAAGAAGCGAGACGTCGATTTCAAGATGTTGTGGCACTGCAGTTATTGGGATGGGGTATTGTCTGGTGTCATCCTGATGGGAGGTCACGAACATTGGTTCGAATGCGTGTTGGACGGAGTAGTAGGTTTGAGCTCAGATGTTGAAGAGGGACATCTGACTGGCCGCAACTTCGCAATCGTTCGGCTCGAAGATGAACAGATCGGAGAACTGTATCGACGTCATCGAGACTTCCAGGAGAGCGTAGGGACTCATTGCGATTACGATGAGAGTGGGAAGAGAGCTTTGGGTGCTCACCAGAAAGACTCAGAGGGCTACTACAAGCGAGCCAAAGAAAGACCCACACTAGACTTCTCGAACAATGAGGTGGTGGCGTGGTGGGGGCGGATTCACTTCAATGAAGAGGATTTGCTGTACGACATGATCTCAGACGATGAGGCCGATAAGCTATGGGTCTCGGCTGAGGAGACACGCAATAGGGCCAATCGTCGCCGAGAGTCTGACCTTTGGTGGACCGACTTCTTCAACAACGACCCTCTCTACCTAGCCTTCGTTGAAGGGCTGAAAGACCCTATCTTCAACCCTGAGAAGAACCATGGTATTGGTTGGACCTACGAAGGGTGGGCCCCAGAACTCAAGCTAGAAGAGAGCCGATTCTGCAAGCGGATTGCTTCCAAGACTCCTACCCAGCCTTACACGATTGACTTTGAATGGGCGGTCAAGACCGGACCGGTCAAGCTGGTGATCTACAAGGATGGGGTTACCCATCGTAGTGAGATCTTCTCAGGACATTATGTGGAGAAGATTCGTGACGCCCTACAGTACGCCAAGGCTCTTTTGGGAGGTGTCTCGTGAGCGTCGAAAAAGAGATCGAACGACTGAAGAAAGAGGCGACGGCCAGCCTAGCCGAAGCAGCTCGCCTTGAACAGCTTAGAAGTCGTTTCCCAGATCTGGCCAAAGTTACGGATCGACACAGATGGGAAAGGTTGATCTCATCGGCTGTGGTGGCGACCGAGGCGGAACTCCGTCACAGCTGTGGCTGCTGCTCTGACGCCATGTTGAGGCTCTATCTGTACCTCGATACTGATCTAGGTCGAGTATACAGCAGCAAAAGCAGTTACGTGGTTGGAGAAAAGAGCACCTATGGGGATACCCCTAAGGCTCATTGGAAAGAAACTCTGGAGATGGACGGCGTACCTCCGAACATCATCCAGATGGTGTCCGACCATTTCACCAAACAGAAGCAAGAGGCCCTCAGACGATTGGAGGATTCGTTCCAAGAGCACGAATCCTTTTGGGAAAATGAAACCCTCCTCTAAACTGTACCTGATCACCAGGGTTGACTTGTCGCCTGGACAACAAGCTGTTCAGTCGGCTCACGCGCTGACAGAGCTAAGTATGCAGCACCCTGAACCGTTCAAAGAGTGGTACCACGATTCCAACACACTGGCCTTTCTGGTAGTGGAGGACGAACCTACACTTAAAGTGCTTCTGGACAAGGCTTAGATGCGGAACATATTCTCGGCATCGTTCAATGAACCAGACCGAAACAACGAACTCACGGCAGTTGCGTTGCTGGGTCCTGCTGCCAAGAAGCTTTGCAGAGGGTTGTCACTGGCTCTTACCTAGGGTGCCTTCGGTGGGACTCGAACCCACGATCTTCATCCATGAGGACTCACGCAGTTTTAGAATCTGCTGCTCTGGCCGCTGAGCGACGAAGGCTTGAGAGGGGACAGTGGGATTCGAACCCACGGCCTAGGGTTTTAGAATCCCTTGCTCTACCGCTGAGCTACGCCCCCGCGTTTTCGGCTAATCAACACATCTTCACGGAAAGAGTGTGCACAAGCGATTGTGCAAAAACTTCTACACCTGAACCCCACTTCTTCTCCACACCAAGCACACCAACCCGTTGGACTAGGTGCGAACAGACAACAAAACACAGCCATCAAAGTATTGGGATGCTTCTGACCGCAATACTTGCAAGGGCAGCGTTTTGGACTACCTGACGTAGTGGCTGAGAAACTATAACCCCTAGCAGACGATAGCTCAGAGGTCAGGGCGAAGCTTCTGGCCTCCATCACAGGACGGCCTACATAGGGGTTCGACATTACGGATTTCCCAAGGACTTTCTGTATTCAGCGCAACACCTGAGAAATTCATCCCGAGGTGGGATCTCCGGATTCGGGTCAACTTTCTCAGGTAACAGATTCCAGAGCTCAGGGACGTACCAACACAAGTTATGGCCGGTAGCGTCCCTGTGTTTGCGGATTCCTGCCCTGAGTTTCTTGATCTCGGTCAGCAAGGCTGCCCGATTCATCGTCTCTAGATCGGAATCCAATGATGGCATCAGGCAGTCTCTTCGACGCCAAGGATATGTTCTTCCTTGACTATCACGTACTTGATACCTTCAATCTCCAGCTCAGTACCCATGTACTTGCCCAACAGTACTGTTTCACCTACACGAACGTTAGGTTCCACCCGACGACCGTTCTCAAGGAGACGTCCCGGACCTACTGCAATCACTGAAGCTCTCCAAGAAAGTTCATGATCCTTAGCGGTAGGAGGAATGTAAATCCCTCCTTTCGACACCCCCTCCCTCTCGATAACCTGGATCAATACGTTGTCGTGTAGGGGTTTGATTTCTTGAATGGTGTTAGACATATCCAAGCTTATACACCGAGGTCCGTGGTCAGGGGATTCTGGGAGCGGATAGAAAAAGCCTGTTCTCCAAATGGCTCAACAGAGCAGCTTCTTCCAACACACCCAAATAGGGTTTGACCTGTTCAGTACCGTAAAACGTCCCTGCCAACGCTCCTGTGATGGCGGCGGTGGTGTCGGTATCTCCGCCTACTCGGACCGCCAAATCGACCGCTTCTGCAAAGCTACTGGTAGCCAGGAAGCAGAGAAAAGCGGCGGGCACGGTCTGCAATACGTGTGCTCCAGTCCCCATCTCCAAAAGGGTTTTCATTGAAGCTTTGAGTCTATCGGTAGGATCTGCGGGGAGTTCTTCAACACATTCCCTGACGTCTACCAGTCGATCCCACAGAGCACAGGTTTCTGAGTAATACAAGACTCGGCGAATCAAGTCATGATCCCCATCTGCAGAATCAACCACCTTAGGAGCACCACTGGCCAAAATCGCCACCGCCACCGCCACAATGACCGAACCCTCAATTGAAAGCTGGGAGTTGTGGGTGATTCTGGCATCAATACGAGCAGCAGCAGCAGCAGCCTCTGGGCTATGATGGTAGAACAACCCCAAAGGGGCCACCCTCATAGCCGTTCCGTTACCCTGTGATTTGACACCAGAGTTCATCCAATGATGACCTTGGATGATTCGTTCTAAAGCTTCTTTGGTAGCTTTACCCATCCCTCGGTGGTCGTTAGAGTCGTACCACTCGATGTAGTGTTGAGTAGCCCCGATAGGGTCATAGGTCTCACTGCTGATCAGGCTGTTGGCCAACGCCAACGCCATCTTGGTATCATCGGTCCACTGACCTGGCCGAAGATTGGGCTGGATGGTGTTGGTGGCGCCCGACTGGAAGGTTCCGTCCCAAGCCAGCAACGCCTCAGAAGTGAAGTGGTGTGTCTCAAAGGGCATTCCTAATGAATCCCCCACAGCCAATCCTGTAAGCGTTGCTGGTCTCATGCTCCGGTATTACACCGAAGCGGACGGAGCCTTTGGCTTTCGTTTCTTCAGGCTTTTGGCCGCCATGAAGCTGTTGCTCCGCCTGGGCTTTCGGAGGGCGTAGTACAGCAGTTCATCGTCGGAGAGATTCTTGATAGCCTTCTTGGCCTTGATGTATGCGCCGTGGATCTCACGGTCGTAGAAGAACAGCTTCGGTAGCTGTATGATGCCTAACGCCAAACACCACACGAAAGCGCACCCTCTCTCCCGTTCGGCCGCCGTGAAACGGATCCCGAACTTTAGAGCGTGGTCTTCTCCTGAGATCTGAATTCTGCTGACGGTCGTACCTGAGATACGGCTGCCGTCTTCCAAGGCCTTCAAAGCCTTGTCGATATCCCATTTCATATCCGCAATCCTCGTTGACGCAAACGGGCCGTGAAGTTCCGGATGGCCCGCATGTCGCTGGGCGAACCGGCAGTGTGAACCATGTCCTTGCCGTTGGGAGCCATGAACTTCCAATGTCCTTTCTTGGTGTGTTCGGTCACCCAACCTTGAGCCTTGGCGGCGTCTAGTATCTTACGAAAGTCGCTATTTGATTCAACTCTATGTGACAACGGTATCTTCTTTCTGTTGTGGACGGCATTTCAGTGCCGTCACATGTACCTACGGTCATAGGGATCAGGATCTTAAGAGCAGATTCCTGCCGGAAAATCAGATTATTTGGTGTAATGTTGGTCATGACCAAATTGCTACGTACAGACGCATACAAGATTTCGATGGCTGAGGCGGGCTTTGCCCTTCGCGAGGAGACTTTCGGCTACTCACACCGCAAGGGCGGGGTCAATGGTTGGCACTACATGCCGGTAGATGTCAAGAAGTTCGTGAAAGACCTCCTACCTGACGTGATCAACGATCCTACCGATTACGATTACTTGAGCCAACACAACTATGAGGTAGGTGCTGGTTTTCGTAAGGCTTTCTCCCTCAAGGACAATCTACGCATCAGTTCAGTCCCGAAGGGTTCCTGGTTCTACAATCGGGAGCCAGCTTTTTTCGCCAAGGGCCCTAGTGCGGTTTCAAGCTGGTTGGAACCTACCGCTCTCCAGCTAAACTTTCGAATCCAGCTCGCGACACTCTACAAGGCGGGGAAGACTGCCGAGCTGGCTGAGCGTATTCGATTCGCCACCTGTCAGCGAGAAAAGGACATCATCCTGGAAACGCTGGATTCTCTAGCAATCGACCTAGGATCCAAGATCAAACTCCTACCTCAATTCAATATCGAGGTTCGTGAGCAGGCTTATTACGAGTGGGTTTACCGACGTGCCAAAGAACTGGTAGGTATCGTGGAAAACCCTGATCGCTTGTTCGAGGTCGGAATGCGAGGAGTCTCGTGTTCAGAGCAACATGAGATTGTGCTCAAGGCCATCAAGGACGCGGGTGTGCTGCGTACCTCTAACGTTGAGTTGGCTCAAAAACTCAACATGATCCCAGTCGGAACGATGGGTCACGAACACCCACAGCGGTTCAATCTCGACGATTACGCCGCCTATACGGCGATGAAAGACCGGTTTCCAGGCTTTCTCTTCTACCTGCCCGACACCACCAGTACCCTCATGTCTGGCGTTCCCAGTGCGTTGCGGGTGATCGCGGAAGACCCCGGACGTGATGCGGGGATCCGGTTCGACTCGGAAGCCAACGTCCGCAGTCATTACACCTACACGGTCGCGTTGGCGAGGGAGAAAGGGTTGGAGCCTCGTCTAGCTCTTGAGAGCGGTTGGAACAAGGAACTGACGGTCGAATTCGAAGAATTGCGTAAGCAGGTTCGATGGCCGATGGATCGACAAGCGTACGGATATGGGGGCTACTTCACCAAGCCAGAGTGGCCCACTTTCTCACGGGACGATGTGGCGGCGGTGTGGAAGCTTTCTCAGAGTGGTAGTCTCTCAACAATGAAGTTCGGAGATGAACCCAAGAGTGCCAAAGAATCAATTCCAGGCATGCCGGTGATTTGGCGCATCCGCCCTGGTGTGGATGCTCATCGGATGCCGGCCAGCATCATCGCTCAAGAGGGAGAACAGATCTCCCTCGATTCCTACTACCTTCTCACCGACAAGGAATCGGACGACGTGCTGCCGCCGAACCAAGGTAGCATCAGAAGAGAACCCCCAGTCTTCTCTGCTGAAACTCAACGTCTGATCAATCAATGCCGAGCACGCAAGCAAGAAGTGCTGGCTCAAGCGTGTTTGAAAGGTTGAACGATGCAACTCATCAAAGTCGGCGCCGCTTCGCTAAATCAAACCCCTCTCGATTGGGAAGGTAACTACCAGAACATCATCTCTGCCATCGATGCCGCAAAGGAGGCCGGCGTCAACATTCTCTGTTTGCCGGAACTCTGCATCACTGGATATGGTTGTGAAGATCACTTCCATTCACACGATGTACAAGAGAGGGCCCTGGAAACATTACGTGAGATTGCCGAATACATGGATTCACACAACATCTCGATGAAGGTCTGTGTGGGTCTCCCTTTCCTGTTTCAGAACGCCCTATACAACGTCTCAGCCATGATTGATTCAGGAGAAGTGCTGGGGTTCGTGGCCAAGCAACATCTGGCGGGCGACGGTCTGCACTACGAACCTCGTTGGTTCAAACCCTGGCCGGCGGGCGTGAAGGTACTTTCAGGTTTCTGCAGAATCGACTCATCTCAGGATGATGCTGAACACCCTATTCCAATCGGAGACCTGCTGTTCGACTTTGACCTACAAGATACAAATAGAAGGGCCTTCCGTGTTGGCTTCGAGATCTGTGAAGATGCTTGGGTGGCCAATCGTCCTGGGGTCAAACTCTCTCAACATGGGGTGGACCTGATCCTCAACCCGTCGGCCAGCCATTTTGCTTTCGGAAAATATCAGGTACGGCAACGCTTCATCTTGGAGGGTTCCAGGGCCTTTGGAGTTACGTACGTGTACGCCAATCTCCTAGGTAACGAGGCGGGCCGAGCCATCTACGATGGGGGCAACCTGATTGCTACGAACGGCAGTATGGTGGCCAGAGGGGAACGGTTCTCCTTCAAGCCTGTCACTCTGACGACGGCCGTGGTTGATATCGACGCTACTAGGACCAAACAATCCAGCACCGCTAGTTTCATGCCAGATGTGTCCGAAATCCAGGCTGTTCGCGGTGTTGTAGAGATCCCTGAATTCAGTGGAAGTGTTTCTACCCGTGATTTGGGAGTAGCCGACACAGAGGACGCTGAAGATTTCTCATTAGCGATTCCGCTGGCCCTATGTGACTACATGCGGAAGGCCTATTCCAAAGGGTTCGTCATCTCTCTCAGTGGTGGCGCCGATTCCGCTGCTTGTGCGGTTTTGGTGAAGATGATGTGGAATACAGGGTGTGATACTTTCGGCCAAGAAGGATTACTCAAGCACTTAAGGTTGCCTCCAGATACCGAATTCAATCAGATCCTGACCTGCATGTATCAGAGCACCAAGAACAGCTCTGAGGTGACCTATACGGCTGCCAGGAAGGTGGCTGAGGGGATTGAGGCCAAGTTCCTCGCCATCGACGTAGACGGGCTGGTGGACCAATACACGCAAAAGATCGCCCATGCGTTGGGAAGAGACCTGTCCTGGGAGACTGACGACTTGGCGCTTCAGAACATCCAGGCCCGAGTGCGTTCCCCTAGCATTTGGATGGTGGCCAACATCGAGCAGAAGTTGTTGATCACAACCAGCAATCGTTCCGAGGCGGCGGTTGGCTATTGCACCATGGATGGAGACACTTCTGGTAGCATCGCCCCCATTGGAGGGATCGGAAAGGCTTTCCTCCTCAAGTGGTTGAGAACCCAATCCTTCTTTGACTACCCCTGCTTGAAGCATGTGGTCAACCAACAGCCGACCGCCGAACTGCGCCCAGGAAGCAATCAAACGGACGAGACGGACTTGATGCCGTACGATGTCCTGGAGCAGATTGAGGACCTGGCGATTCTGGAAAAGAAGAGCCCGCTGGAAGTCTACAGAACGCTGAAGAGCCAAGGTAGCAAGCCGACTATCGCTCGACACATCGAGAAGTTCTTCACACTCTGGTATCGGAATCAGTGGAAGAGGGAGCGGTACGCTCCTGCATTCAACGTCGACCGCAAGAATCTAGACCCACGTTCCTGGTGTAGGTTCCCCATCCTCTCAGGTGGCTTCAAGGCTGAACTTGAGTCGTTGAGGGAAGAGAACATCAAAGATGAGCGTCAAGAAATTGATAGAGGTAGCGGAGACTGAGATCAAAGCTTTCGAGCTTGAGTTACAGAGGTTGGGGGCAGACGAAATAGTCCCCAACCTCTGGCAAGGTCCTTATCCAAAGGTCCAAGCTAGTGTAGCGAAGGCTGGCTTCAATATGCTGGTGTTCTGTGCAGAAGAATTGCAAGATCCGGCCGAGGAGTACCCTGGAGTCCGGATCCTGTACGCCCCCAACAGCGACGATTACACTCAAAAGATCCCACGAGACTTGCTGCAAATAGCCGTAGATGCGGGGCGACAAGTGGCGGAAGCAGTCAACCAAGGGCAGAAAGTACTAGTAACGTGTGCTGCTGGCATCAACCGTTCTGGATTGGTCTCGGCACTAGCACTGCATTTCCTCTACGGTTGGAGTGGTGCCGAATGTATCAACAGGGTGCAGCAAAAGAGGGTCAGCCAGAAATACCGTATGGTGGCTCTGGATAACCCTCAATTCAGAAACTGTCTGCTCAAGCTACGGAAGAATAAATTGCTGAAAGATTTCGACCCGACTAATCAGCTGGATCAGGACTAACATCAGTCGGGGATCGGTCCATGTGGCGGTTCCATGTACACGGCTTTGGCCTTGACCTGAACGAAATTCACATCTGACCCCTCCAGCACCAAAGCGGTCAGATGTCCGCCGTGCACCACTCCCGTATCGATCCCATAACAGGTAACTCCCTGGGGGCGATGATCCACACGAGGCTTGGATAGACTATGGGCTTCGTGGCCATACACTACATTGTATGAACCATCATAGAGTTCAGTCCAATGGACCGCACCTTCTGGTGGAGGCGTACCTTTCTCGTAGTCGGTAGGAATGTGCTTGCCTGTAATCTTGTCAACCAACCGAAGCCGAATGATCTCATCCTCTGGTTGATTTCTCAATGGTAGGTTGGGTCGTAATCCCCCATGAACCGCCAACCATCCGCTGACTGGCTCCAATGTGATAGGTAGGTTGGCCGCCCAATTGATGACTCCAAGATCCAGTTCCAAGTTGGCTGCCTGATCTTGAGGTGTCATAGGTCGAGTCATCGGTATAACATACTTGGAATCTGTCTGAGCACGCTCCCAATGTCGACGCCATCTGACATGACGCTCCTCATGGTTGCCCTTGATGGATCGGAAGTTAGGGTTGTGGAAAGCCGCTGCGTAGACGAACGACAGGCAAGGCGCTGGACACGGTCCCTTATCCATCATATCCCCCAGGCACACCACCTGGTCTTCCGGTTGCAGATCAAGGAGCCATATGAGTTCCAAGAATTCTGTCAGACAACCATGTACATCTCCAATGAATATCGTCCGTGTCACAGGTTTCTATCTCCAACCGCTTGCTTGAGAATTCGGTAAACGAGGTCCCACTGTGCCCTGGTTCGAGGATTGTGTCCAGTAATCTCGCCAGTTTTCCAGGTCTGGCGATCCCCTTTCTTGGTGATCGCCCAATCGTAACCTCGGTTGGAGAAGTTCTTGGTCAACACCTTGCTCAACGCCACCGTCAACGTCCCAAGCGAATAGGCTTTCGACTTGTCGCCCTTAGGCCACATCTGGATCTGAATGACCAGCATTAGAGGGTTAGACTCCGTTTCCAGCTATTGAGGAAAGATTCGATAGTCTTCCTGCCTTCTACGTTCTCAGAATGAATCCGGTATTCAGGGACAGGTCCGTCTGGGTGATTTGACTCCAACCATTTGAGAAAGATCATCACTGTGTCGTCTCCTCCTAGGTCGAAATCCAAGTCCATGTATTTCGGTAAGCCCTTCGCCCGCACCAAGTTGACAGCGTCCAAAGAAGATTTGGCGCCCAGATATCCAGAAGGGGTTTGACGAGCCGGTAGCCCTTCATCCAACTGGTCGTCTACCCAAAGCTTCCAGGTAGGTTTGAGGAAAGGTGCCCCCACATCAACCAATGACCAAAGTCCGTAAATACCCACCAGTCCGATCCATCCACACAGGTAGATGGTGTGGGGACACACAATCATGACTGCCACTGGAAGAAGGAAAACCAAATGTACCAGCTGATCGATCACGATCAGCAAGATCTTACCCAATGAGGTCTCAGCAAACGTCACGAAGTCATCCAGGTTGTCCATCGGTCCAGGCTTCCTGATCAGGCGAGCCCAGATGAAAACAGGGATGTAGGTGTCCTCTAGGAAGTGACTGAAGAACAACAGTACGGCTGATACGGCTAAGATCAGCCAATCTCCCCTGAAAGGATAGATGATCGCACAGCAGAGCACCGTATAGATCAAACAGTGTTTGGCTCGAACTTTCCAATCCCTAGGTTTGGCCATCGCCTCAGCGTGTGACTGGAACACCCAGTCGGCGATAAAGTGCACCAATACCAACAAGGCAAAGATGCCTCCAACCCTAGCCGTTAGTTCAATATCCATGAACCAACTTTACACCGAACTATTCACCCACAAGTAGTAGGGTCTTTGGTGCGAGCTGGCTCAATTTCCTCACAAGATTTGACCAACATAACACACTTGGGGTTCATCGGCACCCCATTGCTAAGCATCTCACGGCAGAACATCCCACAGGTCTGGTTAGGGACATCTGGCGGTCCTGGCAGGTCATTGTTGTAAAGGGTCTCAGCCTGAGGGCATTTGAGCTCCGCCAGGTGGGCACACATAGGCTCACACAATTCACTGTCAGGTAGGACTTTCGGTTCAGGGATCGAATCCGCTGGAGGAGTGGTGACACAAGCCGAAAGCATCCAAAACGAGACCAGAAGGACTAGACTTTTCATTGGGGACCCACCCTCGGCGGTCCATCGATAGAATGGTGATTCCTTTTTTCCCATCCGATAGGCATGGCCCCTCAATACGGCTACCGTCCCGATCCTCCCAAAGTACCAGGCGAAAAGCCTGACCGCAGTTTTTCCCTCGATCTAGCTCCTAGATTGACAATTGGGGTAGGTGACTCAGATCTACGCCCATTCTGTACGGTTCAGGATCAGTACGATATAGGGTCTTGTGCCGGAAACGCCACCGCCGACTCGGTAGAGATTCTGAACGCTGTTCAAGGGCTACCACCAGTCCAACTATCCAGACTGTTCGTTTACAGTATGGCTAGAAATCTGGAACAGACGTTTCCGCGTGATGATGGGACCCATCTGAGGACCTGTTTTCAGATTCTATCCACCCTTGGGATATGTCGTGAGGACTTGGCCATGGGGGCGGGAGGGTGGCCCTACGATACTTCGAAGGTAGATGTTCTACCCGATATGATGGCCATGCGGGCAGCCACCGGTCATCGGATTCACAGTTATTACCGAATCACTGAAGAGGGTCAGGCCCGCATAGAGGCGATGAAGCAGGCTCTACTGTCCAAACACCCGATCGCATTCGGAACCCAGATCAACCGAGCGTTCAAAAAAATCTCAGACCTGACACCATGGAAGGTGCCAACCGACACCCTGTTGGGTGGGCACGCGATGGTGGTGGTGGGGCACATCCAAGGCTTGGGGTTTCTGGTCAAGAACTCTTGGGGACCGGAGTGGGGTGAGGGTGGTTTCTGTGTGATGGATGAGGAGATTTTCTTGTGGGAGATGACTCATGATTTGTGGGTCCCAACGTTGGGGATGGGCTTCAAGCCGTGAGTCTTGTTCTCAAAGTAGCCCGTCGGTTCTACGCCAGTTATTTCAGTATTGGTGACGTAATATTGTATGGTAAGTACAAGAACCACCGTGGAAAAGTCGTCTCGTTCTCTCAAGATCACTGGGGCAACCCGACAATCGAAATCGAGCCTATCCCCAAAGGACGCAAGCAGAACAAGGTGATGGGACTGTTCAAGATTTGGCGAGCTGACGTTAAGGAAAATGCGATGAAGGCTTTACAGGAAGGTAACAAGATGGCAGCGAATATGTCGAAACGAGTGGTGGCCCGTTACACCAAGAAGGCCAACATTCCGCTTGGGAAGACCTTCGAAATAGGTTCAGCCCGTGTTCACCGGTTCGCCGATTTCTTCAAGATCTGGGACCTCACTAACGCCGGTAAGCGGGGGAAGAAGGTCCGTGTGATGAGTGTTTCGCCCACACATCGCTACCCAGGCAATAAGGAAGAGTGGTTGGAAAACATGAGCAAAGTGCTCATGGACTACAAGACCTATGATAAAATGCTGTCCTTGTTCAAGGATCTGCTGGTCGACTTCCCAGGTGAGATCGAGATCAACCAGAACGAGCTGAGAGGGATCGATGTGACTCCCGCTGGCGCCCCCACCAAGATCTCAATCACCAGCCCAACCCTCCGGATCGAAGCGGAGCTGACCGACTTCACTGTAATCAGTACGGTGGAATTTGAGGGACGCAAGAATGAGGACGGTCAGGTGAACAAGTTCAAGCAAGACACGGCCTACCACTCCAGGGACAAGAAGACTGCACCGCTGTTCTACAACTGGCTCAAGGCCAACCTCAGCGTGGCGGCCAAGATGGACATTAGTCAGATGCAAAAAATCTGGAACGAACTAGGCGTCAAATATGACTACCACTGACAAGTACTCCTATGATTGGACGGCTAGTCAAGATCGGCCCTACGACAGAACCGCAAGGACCAAACTTACATTGGGTCCCGCCCACCCTGAACTCAAGGCGTCTGAAGGCCTCAAGCGAATCAAGCTGACGGCCAAGAGCCAAGGAGACCTTCAGAGTGCGACGATCGCTGCCGCTTATGCAGCCAAGAAGAATGGGAAGACCTACTTCGTCTACTCAGGTAATTCGTTCGGCCACGCTGTGTGGCGGTCCGCCTTCAACGCCTCCGACTATCTAGATCCCATCAACAACACGGGCACCTACCTATACGCCATCACGCCAGAGCTAGACGTCACCAGACACGAGATTGTTCGTGCAACCCCTCCGGTGTAACTCTTAACTCACTTGAGTTAGATCCGTTAGATGTACCATGAAGGCTGAGACCCCTACAGGAGTGATGAACCCAGGCGAAATAGTCAGCTCTGCTGAGGCTGACCAGAATTTCGAACGGTTGTGTGGGGAAGCCAAAGAACTACACGACGTCCGTCGCTTTGGCACCATAGGTTTCAGCAACTACTACGAGTGGGTTCTCAAAAATCTACTACCCCTGAGCAAACGCTCGACTTCTGCGTAGGTGGTGTCTATGCTGCGCCGCAATGCAGACACAGAATCAAGGCTTTGAAGAAACAATTGGCGTTAGACTTCCGGACGGTACCCGCCACATGGCGGTCGTTAGGGTTGGGGCGCTAGATAGCGATGAAGACGTTCTTAAACGGATCTCAACTAGGGTTGGCACCAGGTTCAACGTAACCGGTACCAAATACGAGGTTACTAGTGAAAATCCGTTCCGGCTGAAAAAACTTCACCAAAAGAGTGAAGCTCAAGAGGTTCAGGAAGGAGGCCTGACGCCAGCAGTGGGAGAAACCTGGCGGCCCAAAGACCCTCGGCGTAAAGCCTCTTTTATTGTACTTGCTGTTGAAGACGGTCTCGTCAAAACCGACGATGGGCGATCCATCCAACTGGCAAGGTTTAACCGATATGAGCGAGTCGAAGGATCAGCCGATCAAACTTCGGTGCCCCAAGCATGCAGCTGAAGAGGAAATAGGTTCAGAGGAAGATCTGGACTGTTTCACCAAACAACATCGCTGGTGCGGTCAGCTGGAAACCTATCAGGGCGATCAGCTGACCGAGACATTCAAGAATTGGACCAACTGACGGCCTGCTTGTCGTTCATGCGTCGAGCTTTCTTCGAAGCCTTCTTGGCTTCCGCCCGACAACACCAGCGACTGGTTTGACCCTTCATCTCAGTTTTTAGTTTCTGGTTCGCCATCCTCTTCCCTAACGGATAGGAAGTTGGATGGTTAAGTACCAGGTTGAGTATTCGGTGTAAAGGACTGGTGAATGTTGCCTGTCCTTTCAGCCCTTGGAGCCGTCGTGTTTTTCCTGTTAGGGATCAGCATCGGTTGGTTGGCGGGTAAACGACAAGGACAGCGAGAGCTAGACCTGTACAGAGCGGGCCTGACTGATGCCAAGGGCGGAGGTTGTTGGCTACGCACCCAGCTGCCCCCGCACGACCCGTGAGAACGTCGACGGCCTATCACTTAACCCAACCGTTGAAGACGCCGTAAAAGCGATCGTGGTGGCACAGACGACCATTGACGAGTGAGGGCTGATCGATGACCAACAGTTTCCGCAAGCAGAAGATGACCGGACGACGGATCACGCGACAAGAGGCGTTGACCGAACTGGGGGACCCAAGCACTTGGGCTGCAGATGAAGCGGCGTTGATGCGACAGTTCAAAGCTCGCAAGATGGGTCCGATCGAACAACTGCTCCGTAAGACGCACATCAGCCACAAAAGTCTGCTTGCAGCATATTCGGAGCCAGAGGTGGGACGCTTGTTGGTAGGTGCACGGCTCAGCCTGGGCATCCCGTTCTCCGAGCTAGAGACCTCTTTTGAAGAAGTTCTCTCGGAAGCGATCGAAGCCGCAGCAGCGTTGGGTCTTTAACGGACAGGGGTACGCGGCGAGACCGCTGGGGCGAGCCTACGAGGCACCGTAGAGGACTTTTTGACCGCCACCCAGATGGGCGCCACCTCCAACGCTTCAACAGTCAGGAGCTGCCTGTGTGGCGTGAAGCTAGCATCGAGGCCAACAGCTGTGACGCGGAAGCGTCCGTTCACGTTGAGCACCTCATGCCGACCACCATTTGCTCTCTCAAGTCTAAACCGGAGAGCGATCGGATCACCCTTCCTGAGAAGACTAGGGAGCTCCAGTCTTACCTTCGGTTCTCCGTGAACATCGTCAATTTTCAACACACTGAGCATTTTGTCTCACCTGTTTGCTAAAAGGCCTTGGCAACCCTGCCTCACCTGATGTATAGCTAAAAATTCCGACTAGCCAACCGGTTGGCCGGAATTAGGATGAATCACTTTTCACCACAGTTACCAGGTTCTGTGTCTTCTTCGGAAGGACAGGAGCAGCTTACTCCGAAGCTGTCTTCTCCTGTGACAACAAAAACCAAGTGCTCAGACCTTCTCTCATTTTCCAATGAGGAAGGATCGCTCGACCTAGGGCCCAGTCAAAATGTTTGTCAGTCGGAGTCACTGATTCAAACAGACCCCCTAGCTAGGAAGCATCGAGAGATGACGGATGTCTCTCTTTCTTCTGAAGGCCAAGTAGAAGACCTAACAGGAGTGATCCAAGGACCTTCGGTCCTCATCTCTTGCAAACAAGATCCATTTCTCTCTACACTGGATCTTGAGACCTCTTCGAAGTCTGAGAACCCATCATCAAACTCAACAAACCTCAATCTTTCAACCTACTTACAACACATTTGATAGGTATCATTCTAGCTACTTTTACAACAAGTCCTCCAAATACTCCAGATAGAGCAACAGCAGTAGGAAGAGCAGCAAGTGATGATGGTCAAGCAGCTAATACGATGAACCCTTCGGGTTTAGCAGTATGTTGGGTGGAAGGATCGTCGAAAGATCGATGCTTCTTGAAGAGAGCGGAGCCTCACCTGAGGTTTGGGTCAGGAATGGAAGAAAGATGCAACATAGGTCCATCTAATGGCATGGTTACCGTCAGTTTGACATTGGGTTCCGAGCTGAATGGATCGTCGGAAGAAACGCTTGGCCTCAACGGTATTTTGGTCAACCAAAGCTCGGATGGCTTGTTCCCAGGGATCAAGGCTCATCCATTGAAGAGCTCCTCCAAACTCCTCAGGCTTCTTAGGAGCAGCTTCCAAGCTGATGAGGGGATCCTCACCGTTGATCCAAGCCATCCAAGCTTGAGCCAAATAGGTGAACCGACGAGCAACAGAGGGGCCCTCTACGGAAAGCTTCGCAGCCGTCAAGGGCAAGCCCAGTACCTGTTGATGGGCCAGACGAATGATTGGGTCTCGTTGCTTCTCGTACGATCTGGTGATCCAGAACAGGGCTTCTTGACGAAGCTTTGGCTCGGGATTTTCCAAATAGAGGGTGGCGAGATCGATGGCCTTTCGGCTCTTCCCAATTTGGGGCACCGAAGTTCTGAGGTTAGCTTCAATCATTGGTCTGATCTGTCTGATATTACACATGAATATAGGGCTTGATTGGTTGTTGGTCAACCAATCGGCCGCTTGAGGTGAAGGTGTCGAATCCTTCACACTTATTTTTCGTTCTTGACTCGCTCCAATCCGTTCAGTAGGACCGATGCTACCTTCTTCGCGACATTTTTGTGTCTCCGGGGGATGTCAGGTAGGTCTTAAGTCTCACGGACCCATGGCCGTTGGGTCCAACATCAAATGAAATCGAGGGTCGATGCGTAGGACTACTGGTTTTGCAACTAATGCGCCAAAAGCGAATTGTGAGAATACAAGGGGTTTATTGCTGACACAGGTACAAAACACCAGTGCATCTGCGTCACGCACATTGTGCGATGAGTGGCAGATTGCTACGGGGCCCAGGGCTCATGTAGGCTTGCCTGCTGACTATCGAGGCCTGTGGTCGATGTTTCGAAAAGACATTCAGGCAACCGCCAAGCGACTTGGCGTACCTAACTCGGCCGTCATTTTTGAGTTGAAGAAACGGGACGTTATCCAGCGATTCGCCGTCGATAAGACGATGCCGAACGACATGTCTCAGAAGGAAGTATGTAATGCCCTGGGAACCGACCTGACGGGCTGGAAGAAGGTCCTGAAGGCCGTCTTGAAGGCTGCTGGTGGCAATCTGCCATGGGGCGGTATTGACGCTCCTCGCTACGGTGAACGCCGAACTACTCCCTGGACCAATCAAGCCAGCAGTTTGGTGCCATGGGTGGTGAGTGGTGGGGACGACCTTTTCTCTGAAGATGTCTACCTATTCGGACCCAGCATTTTCGAAATTGCGTTGAGGATGGATTGGGCTCAAGTAGCGTTGGTTCGAAAGCCTACGTGTGCTCGACGTACGCAAGCCTTTAAGAAGCACGTCTGCAAGGTCCTTGCCGGTCTGAAAGCCACCAAGGAGGTGGCCAAGCCCGTCGTCACAGTGGTTCCCCAGATGGTAGAAAAGCTGGAGGTTGTGGAGAGGCCGATCCCTCAGCCTGCAATCGTCCCAGAGAAGCAGGAAGCGTGGCCCCGAGGTCTGCCTCGAACATTCGAAGGGATGACGAGCCAGTACGGTGCCTACCTGTTTGATCAGGTAAAGAGGATCTCGCCGATCAAGACCTCTGACGAATTGGATGACGTTTGTCAGGAGATCTGGCTCAAACTTATGAATGCGAAGGTACTGGAAAAGTTTGCCTCCACGGCCCTTTCCAAATTGCCTTCAACAATGACCTACCCCCAAGCACTCCGCTTCTTGGGTGTCACCCATCAGGACTTCCAAGCCGCTGTCTTGGCCGCCCCTTTCGCTTTGAAGCCGGTCCAAGGCGTTGAGATGGATGAGGCTTCACTCTACAGCACGGCCCAGCTCCAAACTCTTGACATTAGTGGTCTGCTACCAGAGGTCAGAGACCTCGATCGCTGTAGGCCAGAGGCAACAGAACGTGGCTTTAAGACCTACTTGACCCGAGCAGTCAAGAACCATTTCAAGAACATCCTTCGGTACCGAGGCCGAAAACACAAGGAGCGTGGTTTGGATGGTAGCACCTTGTTGGCGGCCGATAGTTCGGGGGTCTACACGAAAGCGGCTGTGTTGGAGGAATCTGGGTCCTGGGAGGACAGTGTGGCCGACCTTTCGGAAATGCCCATGGAAGCCATGTGTGACCTGGTTAGCGAGATCCGCCGTCATGGGTTGGACGTAACCTCGGAACTTGGGATGGCGGTTTTGGACCAAGTGATTGCCAATACCAAGAAAGGGATGACGCTGAGGGAAGCCTTGGAAAGCGTTACCAAAACCAAGCAGCAGGTGCGGGCCCGCCACTAATTGTTCTATGGGAAGACCTTTTCGAGGTCTTCCCATGCACTCCCCCGTACTGGCCAGAGCCCAGCAATTAAGCCGTCGTATCTACGCCTCGCTACCCTGGGGTTACAGGGTAGCGACCGTCGTCCTCAAGCTTGCTTCAGCGTACATCGATGTCTTTGGACGTCTCGTGTACGCTGAGATGATCAAAGCTGGAGTGACGGGCATGCCCCCCATCAATGGGGAACCGGCCGAGACTTGGAAAGACAAGATCCAAGGTCCCAAGGGTCCTGATCGTCTCCCCAAGGGGTATGGGCATGAATTTGGCAAAAAGATCTATGCTTTCCTGCTTAGCAAGACTCGCAACCTGGACACTACTGAGGAAGTATTGAGTAGGTTGATGATGAACATCGCTCGCCACAAGCTAACCTTCAAGGAAGGTTACGATCTCAAGCAATCGGAATCGATGATGTTCCAGTCGGCCCTTCGAGTCTTGATCGACATCAAGCGTGAGCAGAAGAGTCGTGGTAATCCGAACTCGTTGACCGATGATATGGGAGATCAGATAGACCTGGCAGATCCCAGCTCATTCCGCCATCTGGACAATATGTTGCCTCATTCGGAGATGGGTCGGATCATGGACGATATTCAGAAAGTGCACCCCAAGGCGGTCGAATGGTTTGAGGCCAAGCTGGAAGGATTGAAGGGCTCGGATATTGCGACCCAGTGGGGAGTGTCGGCTCCTCGTGTGAATCAACTTGAGGCGGTCATCATCCCAGGCGTCAAGAAAGTGCTCCAGAAGTACTTGAGAGATGCTGCGTGAAAAATCTGGTCCGACGGTACCGTCAGCTAAAAGCCTCTAGAAGAGTAGTGGACCGCTTTGCTGCTCAAACTGGGATCGGCCCAGATTTGGCACGATCCCAGTCACGTGAGAAACAGCTGACCAAAACTTTTGAGGGTATGAAGCAGCTCAAGTCGAAGGTCGACAATGCCGACCAGACTGCCAAGCGGCGCTTCAATACTGCCTACGACAAGATCTTTGAACAGGGTGAGGCGGCCTACAAGCACGCTGATCGGATACTCAAGCGGGTAAGTACTCCCCATGGGACTGACGCGGCCGATGCGGCCAAATTGCTGGGGAAGGCGATGGATGATTGGAACTACAATCGGTTCCGTCATCACAAAGGCTCGGCTGATTTCACAGCCGGCAAGCTTCGCCAAGCTGAGGAGAGCTGGGCCTTCGCCAAGTCGATTGAGGATGCGATCGGAAACCTACACAGGGCACTGAGTGGGGAATACGATTGATCTGGTGTTAGGACGGTGATGTCCAAGCGCAGACCTAAAGCATGCGGAAATCTTGAATGTGGGGTCAGCAGTGGTATTGCTGAAGAGTTGACGTTCGGCTCTGGTAAGCTTGATTTCAATGGTTACTGGCAGCACCCCTGTTTGCCTTGTGCGGAGGCCTTCATGGCGGCACAGCCAAAGATGGCTACAGAATACGGCGTTTGGCCAAAACCTGGTGTATAGGCTCCAATCATGGAGTTTGAGAATCAAGTTCTGTTGGGTGATTGTCTCGAAATACTCAAACAAATACCAGACAATACCTACCACTCGATTGTTACCGATGTACCGTACGGTCTAGGTGATAAGGACCCGACCCCTGAAGAAATACTTGCCTTCTTGGGGGGTGCCGCATTGAAGACGGGTGACTTCATGAAGGCAGATTGGGATATCCCGTCAGTGGCGGTCTGGAAAGAAGCCTATCGAGTCCTTCGTCCAGGTGGGTATCTGCTGAGCTTTGGTGGGACCCGCACATGGGACTTGATCTCAATGGGGATCAGAATGGCGGGCTTTGAACTACGGGACACCCTGTCGGAGGAATACCCTGCCCTACAATGGATCCAAGGGATGGGGATGAACCATGGTCTCAACATCTCGAAGCAGATCGACAAGGAGTTAGGATTAGAGCGTGAGGTGATTCATCGCTACAAGGCCGGTGGGAATGCGATGACGTCCACCAAGCTCAAAGGTGGCACCTACACGACGGGAGCGCCTAACAGTCCTACGGGTGAACTGACCATCACTGCTCCTGCTTCCGAGGAAGCCAAACAGTGGGATGGCTGGCACACCAATCTCAAGCCCGCTTGGGAGCCTGTCATGATGTTCCGCAAACCATTGGATGGAACAGTGGTGGAGAACATCAGGAAATGGGGTTGTGGGGGTATCAATATCGACGGCTGCCGTGTCTACACGGATTGGCAGGAACCAGATCGTTCTGACGGCTGGAAGCGTAGCGGCAACACCCACAAGCCTGACGCGAAGAAGATCGCTGCTCCTCCAGGCAATGGGATTGTGTGTCATCCATTGGGACGAGTTCCAGCCAACCTGGTGTTCGTTGATGCCAATGGGGCGTTGGGCTGCCCTGTAGCTGAGCTGGAAGACCAGAAGGCCAACACGATCCGGTACTTCAACGTCTTCCCTGTACCGTTCATGTATTGCCCCAAGACCTCCACCAAAGAGGCGACCCTTGATGGGCGGATCGAGAACCAACATAACACCAAGAAACCGCTGGCGGTCATGCGGTGGTTGGTCCGGATGGTGACTCCCAAGGGAGGCCTGACCCTGGACCCTTATTGTGGCAGTGGTTCTACTTTGCATGCCGCTATTGAGGAAGGTTGCAGCTTCACTGGAATTGAACGGTATCGACCATCTTATGAGACCTCCCTCAAGCGGGTTGAGCTGGTGCGGGCAGACCATGCTGAAGCGCACGCTGAAAAAGATCTCTTTGATCTGGCTATGTCGAATGACTGACTCTCTTTTTAGATTCGTAGGATCGGAGGATCCTGTGTTCAATCAACCCTTCACCGTCATTGACCCTCAAGGCACAGCTTGGGGGATTGCTTCGGATAAGATTTGGTTCGTGGCCTGTAAGGGGAAGCAGTTCCCCCGATTTAAAGGCTCGATCACAGCTTTGACCTCGGTCCTCAAACTACTCAAGGCAGAACCGGCCGAGTACGTGGAGGTGACGCCTGCCGGCAGATCGGAGAGAGAATCCCCCATAGTCATGATTCTTGGGGTTCCGGTCAGCCAGGATAGAATCAATTGCCTGGTGCAAGCCTGTCCCTGTAATGTGCGGATGTGGAACTCGACTCAGTATCTAGGTGTTCCCAGCTTGGGGTTCTATTCCAAGGAATGGCGGGCTTATCTGATGGGATATGAGAATGTGATTGGGGAAGTGCCTGTATCCAGCCTAAGGGTTGAGGACGAACGGTCCCTGTTCGATTTGGCGATGAGCCTATAAAGTCCTTTTGGGCTGCCTGTTTCGATATGTCGGAACAAGCCACAAGAGTAGCCCTCAGGTACGCTGCCTCTAGGCCCATGAAGCCGGAAAAGATGCAGGCCTTGCTGCTCAAGATCCGCAAAGGTAATTCAAGCGGTATGAAAATGCCTGAATTAGTTCAGGTTATGGATTACCTGGGAGGGTACAAGCTCGAAGAGGTCCTGACTCTGCGGCCAGAGCATTGGGAAGATGCCGGCAAACCAGAAAAGAAAACCTATTCGGCTGACTCTAAGGCGACCGTAGAGGCTATGTGGGAGAAAGCCAAGGCTGATGAACACACCTCTCTCCCAACCAATCTACAGAAGTACAAAACATACTATCAGGATATTGGCCCCATCCTTGAGAATCCTAGTGGGAAGCCCTACTTTCAAGCTTTCGCTTGGCAAGCTGTTCCTGGTGTGCGGATCACAGCTCCCAACCATAAGGTCTATCAGACAACTCTAGATCACGATGCTTTCCTCAGATCCTACCCTCAAGGGGAGCTGATCAAGTGGCTTAGGACTGAGACACCCTATCTGTCTCAGGTCGACGAGAAGCTAGGAGTGGAGCCTTTAGAGGTTGAGAAGGCTCGTAAGGTCAAGGAGAACCTGAAGAATAGAATGACCGAAAATATGGGCACCTGCCCATGTTGCTTCGGTGGTTTCAAACTAGTTCCTCGGAGTAATCACGGGCACGACAAATCCAGACCAGGGATGGTGCTTCATGGTTACAAGCGACCTGGCACAGGAACCATCTATGGCAACTGCTTCGGCCAAGGTTGGCCACCGTTTGAGCTTTCTCGTGAGGGGGCTGACGCTTTTGTCTCGGACTTGAAAAAGAAAATCGCGAATCAGGAGGACCACCTCAAAGACTTGAAATCGGGTCAAGTATTGGTGGTCTACGATCAGCGAGGTAAAGCTTACTCGCCTGGTGACACTAATTGGGAAAAGGTCCTGAAACTGGCAATAGGTCAGACCGAAGCCCTGTTGTCAAATCTGGAGTTCATGTTGAAGACCTGTGAACGTCAACTGGTAGGTTGGGAACCAAGACCGTTACCTTGATTCACCAAGTGAAGTTACCTTCTGCTTTGCGTAGCTTGAGTCGAGTCACAATCCACGGACCATACGCCAAACTGTAGAACAAGCCTCCCGCCCAACGCTTACGATCGTACTCCGACAGATCCTTCATCGCTCGATCTCGGCGACACTCAATGTTGTAGGCCGCTGCATCGATCATTTCTTGTTGGTATTGTCCCCAGAAGGGGGCGTGAGCCATAACCCATACCGAGTAGTCGACCGCACCCTCCTCGGTGAACGGATCCCCTTCAGGGAAGCCAGCCAAAGAGGCGTGCATGAACTCGTGTGTCAGCTTCTCAAGCGTCGTCCCTGGCTTGCCTTCAACAATAGATGGGCTGAGCCGAACCTGTCCATTGTCGGGCTGGAATGAAGCATTGGCCCCGCCCGAGTGAGCCCCATCATGGATGGCAAGGATCTCCTGCATGGGCTCTTGTTGGTACGGTCCCAGCGCTTGAGCGACGAAATTGTAGCACTTAGGGGCCCATTCCTCGATGAAGTGGTTCCATTCAGGACTGCAGATACTGGTCGAGAATCTCTTCTGAGCACGTTTTTTCAGTGCAGCTGTAGAAGCTGTTCTCAAATTCTGATGAATTTCTGCTGGGAAATGGGGCATCTCCTTATAGCGGGTGCAAAAGGACTTTTTGTGATGGCCTCCCTTACGGTGTAAGACTGCCTCGAACCCGAACAAACGAAAGGCAAGGTTCTCATGATCACGTGAAAAATGAAGAGAAGATCGAAAAATGCGCCAGGGCAGCTCACAACACAGTGGTAACCTACTGCAAGATGCACGGTGACCACTCCATCAAGGAGTGGGACGATGCTCAGCAGTGGCAACGGGACAGCACGGTGGCGATGGTGAAATCCGTCCTCGCCGGCAATTACAGCCCTCGGGGAGAGCACGATCGCTGGCTGCAAGGTAAGATTGACCAAGGATACGTGTGGGGTCCTGTCAAGAATGACGACAAGGATGCAGGTCCTCTCACCAACCCTCAAATGATTGACTACGACAAGCTGCCCATCGTCCAACGGATGAAGGACCACTTGCTCATCGTGGTAACCGTCGGCATGGCGGCTCATTACGAGCTCCAAATCGCCAAGGTTCCTGACCTGGTGCTCGCGTGAAAAATGGTGGGGCGGTAGGGTTTAGTCCGATCGCCCCACCCTTCTCGGTGTAAGACCCCTCCAGGCAGCCAACCTGGAAAAGAAAAAAGACGCCGACCGAAACTTTCTCCTTGCATGATCCGTTTATAAGCTGTAGTTAATACGAGACGTCGGTCGAAACGACCGGCACCCATCCGAAGCAAAAGGCCATGTCTACTCAAACCGTCATCCTACATACCAGCAAACCGGAGCTAACAGCTTCAGTGCTGTGGTGTGGAGTCAAGCTGGGCATGCCAGTCTTGAGCGGTCGTGGGACCACCCTCCGCCAGGATAGCCAGAAGTATGCCCAACCAGCCTCCATTTCGTTCGCCAGGAATTTGGAGGAAGTTAGAGGCGGCCCAGGGATCTAAAACTCTACCAAGAGAAGGATCAGTAGGGCCGCCGGAGAAAGACTCCAGGCGGCCTTAGTCGTTTTTGGGGTTAAGAATTCGAGATAGAGACCGTTAGATAGATCACAAAACAACGCGCTCGGAATAGTTGGCTGGTGCCGACAAGAGTCTGTAAAACTCTGGCCTTAAGTGGCGGGCTGGTTCGATTCCAGACGGGCGCACTCAGGAAAACAACAGTGTCAAACCTAAACACAGGAAGGAGATTGAAACGTAGTTGCTGACGCCTCGGGTCAGTAGCTAAGTGGTAAAGCACTCGCCTTTTAAGCGAACGATCGCTGGTTCGAACCCAGTCTGACCCACTTAAGGTTTTTGGCAAATAACGGGTGTATAACTCAATTGGTAGAGTAGCCGCCTCTTAAGCGGTTAGTTGGTCGGGTTCGATTCCCCCTACACCCACTCATGGATCTCCACGAAAGCGATCGAGATTTCCTGAAAGAAGTACGTGAAGCAGACAAGAAGACTTTAGCAATGCTCCTCAAATTTCAGAGCTGTGAGGAGTGGCGACGAGTAGTGATTGAGCGAGAGATACAACGAAGAAACATAAACCATTCCGGGATCGTCTAATGGCAGGACGGCTGACTCTGACTCAGCAAACGTTGGTTCGACCCCAGCTCCCGGAACTACACGCCCCCTAAAAAGGGCCTGTTCTCTGACAATCTAGCCAGGACACATTGAGTTCGTTTCCACCAGGCTCCTTCAGGGCATGGAAAAACGTCATCTACTCATCCGGAAGGAAGCCGGCGCTGAGCAGATGGTCTGTCGAGTAGGATCTAGCCTCACAAGGATAGGTACGGAAAGGCAGCGAGGCACCATCCTCGGAAGGTATCAAGGAATTCTCTCCTGGATTTGTCCGTGGGCGACAGGGTACAGCGAAGCTCTTCCGAGGGTTAGCCGGCCCCTGTCCCCAACTTTTGCCCCCATCGTCTAATGGTTAGGACGTCTGGTTCTCAACCAGAAAATAGGAGTTCAACTCTCCTTGGGGGTGCTAAGTAACCACGGCACGTACAACCTCTGTGGAGAGGCCGCTTGGGATTGGTAACACTCGCATTACGCATTAAAAACCGTGAGTCGGGGGAAGGGCCCGAACAGGCCAACTCAAGCGAATTTCCAAACGTTGTGACGACTGTGGTGACGCCCACAAACAACTGATCGACGATAGCTCAACGGGCAGAGCGCCGGCAAAGCGTAAGCGAGTTGGAGCCGGAGATGGAGGTTCGAGCCCTTCAGATTGATCAGGATGTGTGGGAAACTAATGGAAGCGCAATCCAATTGGCGATGGAACCTGTCTTGAAAACAGTCGAGGATAACACCCTTGGGGGTTCGACTCCCTCCGCTTCCGCCCCTCCGTGGTAAGGACATGCAGTATGACGTTGGGAACGCTGTGTTTCTGAGTCTGTGGATAAACATTGCCACCACTGCCCAAAGTGGTTAAGAGATCCCAGGGCCTTCCGGATCTCAGGTAGTGAGAGACGATGAGTGAAACAACTCGGGTGTTGTTCCGTCAGAGGGTTACGGGTCGGCCGATCCGTACTCCTTTCACTCAACCATACTCTTGTGGTCCAAAGGATGGGCATCCGCCTTCGAAGCGGAAACATGTTGGTTCGAGTCCAACCAGGAGTGCTGTTAGTTAGATGCGGGTGTTACTCCAAGGTGGAGTAGTTCGTTGCCAACGAAAACTCGGCCGGTTCGATTCCGGTCACCCGCTCCACGATGTTTCACTAAGGAGTGCCTACAAGCTATCTGGGTTCGATTCCCGGTTTCCCCTCTAATATGGGGAAATAGCCTAATGGTAAGGCAACAGTATATCCAACTGTCAATTTCCCGCTCTCCAATTCTCGAAGCATCGTGCATTCCAGGGTAGTGTTAAAGTAGCACGTCGAGCTGTTAACTCGAAAAGTGTGGGTGCGAGTCCTGCCCCTGGAGCTACAGAGCCTCTCTTTGAGGAGCCTACAAGCAATGTTGGTTCGAATCCAACCATCCCCTCCAACCTATGGGGATGTAGCCGAAATGGAATAGGCAACGATCAGAAAAATCGTCATATCCCCGCTCTTCTGCCTCGGGGCTCTGTTAAATCATCCTGTTCCTCAGTGGGAGGGTTCGTTTTTCGCGAGACGAATAGAGCGGTTCGATTCCGTTGTTCAGGGCCATTCCTGGGTAGCCAAGCGGTAAGGCAGGTGACTGTTAATCACCCTATCGAAGGTTCGACCCCTTCTCCAGGAGCCCCTAACTCAGTTCCACTGATCATTCGGTGTGCTGAGATACAGCGTGACTGTCTCTAGGCGGCTAACTGCCGAAGTGAGGCATACGGGTTGATGGTTCAAGCCCACACGTGAACTGGAGTCGACCCAGAAACCATCACAATGCGACCATTTCTCTAGGCGAGAAGCCGGCCTTCCAAGCCGTGCCAGCCGAGTTCGAATCTCGGTGGTCGCTCCCAAGATACCCGCCTTAGGTTCTAGCTAGACCGACGGACCAACGGGAATGGTGGAGAGCGTCAAGCTAAGCCCAGAGGAATAAGAGCCTCTGCAAGAAGTTTGACCCTGGGTAGCTCCCAGCTTCTCTAGTGCGGGTTCGAATCCTGCACCTTGGACCAACTTCTTGTCCATCGCATTGGCTGAGCATTCCGCTCAGTTGGGCAATCATCGCCTCGTAAGAGGTCGCGGCCAGTAGGTCGACCGAGAACATCGGCAACTTCCTGCTTCTGAGCTGTTTAGCTACGGCGACAGTTTGGCGTGACGACAGTGCCTATGCTGGTGTAGTCATCTTGGGATGGCACCTGTTTCGTAATCAGGTTTAGGCTGGTTCAAATCCAGTCACCAGCTCTCAGACATCCATCCAGTGGATCATACACGCAAATAGTTGGTTCGAATCCAGCCTCCTTCACTAGGCCTTTGGCCGAAACATGAGGGAGACGCCCAATGGCCGGGCACCAGACGGTAAATCTGGCTCGCAAGAGCTTTCCTGCTCCATATCTCGGATGTCTGAAAATGCCTCCATAGTACAATGGTAGTACCGTCCTTTGGTATGGGACAGACACAGGTCCGATTCCTGTTGGAGGCTCTGGGCGTTCTGACTGGGCAACCTTTCAGAGGACCACAAGAACGGAGGGCCGTAGCTGTGCCGCATGACAGCTGGTGAGAGTCATTCTAGACAGACTTTCGCTGCATTGAGTCGGTAGGACTCCGACACCCTTCGCGCCTACCAATGACCCTAACACAATAATGCCTTTATTGACCTCCTGTTTCTGAAACAGGAGGCCTTATGGCTGAAACGAAGCGAAAAGGTGATATAGGCGAAGCCATGATTATGGCTGACGTCCTGAAGCGAGGCTACAAGGTAGCCCTTCCGGTAGGGGAGGATTGGCGTTACGACTTGGTTGTTTTGAGACTAGGACGTTTAGAACGTGTGCAGTGTAAGTACGTAGAATCTGATGGGAAGGTGATTCAAGTCCCTTGTAGGTCTGCTAATCAACATTCAGTTCATAAGTACACAGAAGATGAGCTGGATTGGATTTCGGTTTACGACCTTACCTCTGACAAATGTTACTACATACCTTCAACAATGTTAGGGGTAAAAGGGCGAGCTACAATACACCTCAGATTAACAACCCCTCTCAGTAATCAGCAGAAAGGCATACTCTGGGCCTCTGATTACTCGGTTTGGTGATTTGCCTACGACGCCTACATGGTGAGGTGCCACATTTGTAACGTGGAGAAGTTGGTTCGATTCCAACCGTAGGCTCCACCCATTGTAAGCGGGGCGAAAGAAGTAGCTTACTACAATTATTGCGGGATAGAGCAGTCAGGTAGCTCGTCAGCCTCATAAGCTGAAGGTCACGTGGTTCAAATCCCGTTCCCGCAACCAATGGCGCAATCTCCTCTGGTGAGGTGGTCAGACTTTCAATCTGATTTTGGCTCGGATCGTAACCGGCTTGCGTCACTTACTCATCAGGTCTGGTCTAGACTGGTCCTGATGAGAGGCTAATGGGTACCAAGCTAACCTAGTGGAAGCGTCTGTCTGAAGAACAGAAGGGCTCGGAGCGTAACCGAGGGTACCCACCCATATGCCGATATGGTGGAACTGGCAGACACAGTTGACTCAAAATCAACCGCCCTTAGGGGCATGGGGGTTCGACTCCCTCTATCGGCACGAATGGGCGTTACTGGTGAGAGCTTCTTTGAAAGCCTCCGTGCTGGAGGAACGCTGAATCTCAGGCGGGTTCGATTCCCGTGACGTCCACTATGCAGTCGTGGTGAAACCATGGTAGACACAACACCCTGAGAAGGTGTCGCTCTGAAAAATGGGCGTGGAGGTTCGAATCCTCTCGACTGCACGAATGTCCTTGCCAGCGGAACTGGCAGCAGATTTCCTAAATCAGCTTGTGAAAGGTTCGACTCCTTCCAGGGACGCTACCGGAGTTACGGGAACACCTCTTTCACGGGATGTGTCCTTAGTGCTGTAAAAGCAGGATGTAGGCGGTCTGCCGCGGTGTCCTGTCGAGACGATCAGATGGCGTGAACTGTCTGGCCCAATCTCGAAATCTATGGTGGCTATAGCAATCTGGTGATTGTGGCAGACTGTGAATCTGTCTTAGGCGGGTTCGATCCCCGTTAGTCACCCTTATTGTTTGAGAAATCCGTGTAGACCTTACCTTTGTGGTGGGGAAAAGCACCTTCGAGATTCGAGAGCCCTTCGGGGCCTTCTGCTTCAATCGAAAGATTGGGAGCAGTCGAGACTAGTTCCCTCGACTGGCAGAGTATCAAACAGTAACAATGCCTCGTGAGGCGATAAGTATCGCCGGTAGCTTGTCACGCTATGTCGAAAGGGGAGCGTTACCCCTACGAGGCGCTACCGTCCCGGGTTTAAGGGAGAGCGACACCTGCTGCGAGTGGTGCGACAGTTCGAGAGAGATCGAATCATTAGTTGACGTGAGTCCACAGAAGGTCTGTTGACTCACAACGGGTGTCGAGAAGTCAACCGGCTGTCAGGGCCGTACCCGTACTGACACTTAGGCGCCAATGTTCCAAGGCTGGCGAGTTGGACTCCAAATCCGACTGGCAGAGTTCGATTCTCTGGGCGTCTGCTGCTTGCAAGGTTAAGCAAGAAGTCTCACGATCAATTTCGGTTGTCGCGGGGCGCCAATGGGCCTGTAGAACAATGGGAGTTCACATCGCTGGCAGCGATGGTGTTGGAGGTTCGAGTCCTCTCAGGTCCACCATATGGTTGCTGGTGCACACACTTTGAAGGTCGCAATGATCGCAGGATCGTGATCTGGGACTTGCAAGCCCTCCCGTCAGAAACAGACTTGTGCGTACGACAAGTTAAGCCTAAATAGGGGATCTGTGGACGCAAAGTGGTCGGGTTCAATTCCCGACATAGTTAATGGAGCACGACAGGCAAGGTAGCCGAAGGACTCTGATACAGTCCTGTTGCTGAGTTCGATTCTCAGGTGCTCCACCGGGGCGTGATCTGGCGACGCATATTGGTAAAGCCTAAATGGTCCCAAATATGAACGGGTTCGATCCCCGTACGCTCCACCCTCTGACTGCTCAGAGTTGCTTTCCAAGGATAGCTGAAGCTGGTGAAGAGGCTGCGTGGCCCGCCCTCAATCTATCTCAGCCGAACCTGGAGAGCATGATACTTAAGGCCACCTATACGGTAGAGAGTCATGGCGACCAAGAAGCCTCCAAAACTTCCAGAGATGGGTTCGATTCCCTCCTACCGTGCTGCTTGTGAGATGGTCATCAGGGTCAACGTTCCGGAGCGAACCTTGCCTACCTCACAAGAAGTCCTACCTAGTAGCTGAGCCGAAAGGCTGCGAAGCGGGCGGTAGGGCGAATCTCGGGGTGTTCGGCAATGGTGGCCGGCTTGTTTTGGGTACAAGAATGTGGAGGTTCGATTCCTCTCACCCCGACCTTAACTTCTCCAATCACGATCCGTTCATTGAATCAATTGGGCGTGTAGTTCAATTTCTCGGCGGTTGCGCAGCCAATGAGAGAAGGTAGAACAAGGGCCGAAAGCCCTAAACGCCGGTTCGAATCCGGTTACGTCCACTGAAGGCATTCACTTCGAGAGAGCTCACAAGCTTTTGCAGGTTCGAATCCTGCCCCCTTCACTTTATGAAGGGGTGGCGGAATGGCAGACGCACCGGTTCAATAGACCGTCCTAACAGACATACCGCTCTCTTTTCTCGAACGCCTTCAAAATTTATCGTTTAGTTCGTTTTCGTACACCAACGAACCACTTGAGACTCTTCCGTCTGAAAGCTCGCCTAGCGGCCAGCTGAGCAGTCACAATCAGGTGACAGGGACGACACAAGGTACGCAGATTGTCCAGGCCACAGGATCCCCCACCTTCCACAACTGGGATGGTGTGATCCATGTCGAACAATCTCAACAGGCCTTTGATTCTCTTATGAGCTCTGGAGCCTCGATACCCTTCGAAGCAATCCTTGCGACATATTTGGCAAATCCCATCATCACGCTGCTTGACCAGCTGTTTGGCGTAGCCTGGTTGAGATCGTATTTTCCACTCTGAGACACATGTTTCGGAACAGAAGGTGCGTCGATTGGACGGTACTTCGGTGGAACAATACCGACATAAGGCTCTACCGTTAGGACCTTTCGGCAGATCGGCGGGAGAGACCCAACCACCCTTTAGGGTGCGAGATTTGCGCATGATCTTTATACACGGGTTAATCGGTAGAAATGTCGGTTTTCCCTATTTTGGATCCTCCAAGGTATGTCCAACGATGTGTTGATGGCCCGAACCCATCTGCCAGCCGACCATATCGATCTGGGGATAGGTGAACCGCACCAACTCCGCGAGCTGGTGCTCCAGACTTTCGATCTAGATGAATTGTCGTTTGAGAGTTTGCCTAAGATTTGGGAATATGCCCCTCCGAACGGTTACGGCCCTTTGGTGAAGCTTTTGGAGGAAAGGCACCAAGCCCCCGTGGTGATGACGGTAGGAGCAAAGCACGGCATCTTCGCCGCCCTGCATGCGGTCCGTCAGCATGGGGCAAGATCTGTTGCTTACCGCAAACCCTATTGGGCCTCTTTCCCGTTCATGATGGCCAGGGCCGGATTGAAGTCGGTGACTGACGGTACCAAGGCAGACGCCAACTTGCTGGTGATGCCTAACAATCCTGACGGGTTCGTTCTGTCAGAAGCCAAAGCAGCAACTTTCTGCAAAGATGTGGTGCCAATCATTCATGATGCGGCCTACTACACAGAGAGTTACCTGCCAGACGATTACCGTCTAACTGCACTTGGGGATATACAGGTCTTCAGCGCATCTAAGATGTACGGGCTATCAGGGTTACGATTAGGGTGGGTGGTTTGTCACAACCCTGTCTACTATGACGATCTTACTTCATTCGTAGAAGCCACCACTGCTGGGATCTCGACCGCCTCGCAACGAGTCTTGTTGGCGATCGTTGAGGCTGAGAAACGTAACCCAGAGCTTCGCAAAGCCTTCTCAAGAGAAATGTATCATCATCTGGCTTGGGCTCATGAGAAGTTACGAGACCTTAACCCAGATGTGTTGATCCCGAAACCTTCCGTTGGCATGTTCGGCTGGTGTCAGAAAGGCCCTAGGTTCGACGCCAAACGAGTTAAGGTCAATGTGATGGATGGCGCTCCTTTCGGAGACCCTCAGATGGTAAGGCTAAGCTTAGCCGTCACACGAAACGAATTGACCAAAGCGATCGATCGTCTCAATAGACTATGACTAGCAGAAAAGAGTGGACCACCCTAGGTCCTCACAATACGGCTCATTGCAGCCGTTGTCAGGCTACTTCGACGTGGGTCCCTGGGTTGTATCTAGCTAGGGGCCAACTAACTTACTGGCGCTGGTGGAAGTGGTTCAAACAACACCATTCCCGCTGTGTGGAACGATAACCGATACGCTGTTGTGGTGAAACCTGGTAGACACGCTTGCCTCAGAAGCAAGAGGGACTTACTTGTTCCCGTGGAGGTTCGAATCCTCTCAACAGCACCAGAATGGGGTCATAGCTCAATTGGGAGAGCGGCTGCCTCGCACGCAGCAGAAACCGGTTCGATTCCGGTTGACTCCACCAGAGCGTTCACTAAGCTGGTTCACACAAGCATCGCTCAATGGTAGAGCATTTGAATTGAAATCAAACGGTACGGGTTCAACTCCCGTTGCAAAATCTCCGAACCATCCACTCGAACGCTCTAAATTGCTCCAGTGACGTAATAGCAGCCGTGTTGGTCTTAGAAGCCAATGTCCTAGTGACGTGGGGGTGCAAGTCCCTCCTGGAGCACCATGGGGTCGTGTAGCGGGTCTACAGGATTGCTTTGCAAGCAATTTTTTCGGGTTCAACTCCCGACGGCTCCACCAACCGAATGGAGACCATCATGTTACGTGGAACACGATTGATTGTAGGTGAAGATGCCGCCCGTTTCTCCCGTGTAACGGAGGATTTGCGGAGGTTGCTTCACGGACGCTCAATTCAGTGAAGTGATCGTCCCAGTCATCTGGGGACAGGATACCTTCATAGCGAAAGCTGGAGAAGAAATCCTCCAGCAGATGTATTGCTTCCCTGACAAGAAGGCACGTCCCATATGCCTCATCCCTGAGGTGACGGCTCTTATCCAAGAGATGTGGAACAACGAATGGAGCAAGTCTCAGCGTGGGCCTATGCGCGTGTTCTACGTTTCTAGGTGTTATCGGTACGAACGTCCACAGGCGGGCCGATATCGAGAATTCACCCAGGTAGGGGTAGAATTGTTGAATGGGGATCGATCATCTGATCGCCTAGAAGTAGAAGACCTGCTCCGTAGTTGCTTAGACAGGTTGGGTGTTACCTACGTTTTTGATTCAAACGTGAAGCGTGGGTTAGGGTACTACACAGAAGACGGCTTCGAAGCCTCTTGCCCAAAACTTGGCGCTCAGAAGCAGATCGCCGGAGGCGGTCGGTATGCTGAAGGTGTTGGTTGGGCAATCGGTTTAGATCGGTTGCTGTTGGCTCTATAAAAATAGAGCGGGAAACACTCCCGCTCTATCGTCAACTCACCAGCACAGGGATCTTTCTGGGTGTTTCCTTGGCCTTCAGCGGCACCAGGATCTTCAGAATCCCAAACTCAGCGCTGGCCGAGATGCTGCCTGAATCGATAGTGTCAGCTAGTTGGTAAGACCTGAGGGTCTTGCTTCCAGTCTTGACGGTCAGTACTTCGGTGGTGGACTCCAGCTCAATCGTGGCAGGGTCGATTCCTGGGATTTCCAGAGAAACTTCAATATCTCCTGATTCCAAGGGTCGGAAGGTTTGCCGCCTTGAGGTATAGCCGGTGGATTCGTAGGCCCAGTTGAGGGTTTGGATCAGATTTTTGCTTAGTAGCATGTTGCCTCCTTACCCAAGCAAGTAAACATGCCGTATAGGTTGTCAAGAGTATTTTTGGCGTGGTGGTCTGAATGGTAAGGCGCCGGTTTGCAAGTCCGGCTTTCGTGGGTTCGATTCCCACCCACGCCTCTAATGCCAGGTTCGTCTTCTGGGAGGGCACTGCCTCGACAAGGCAGCTCAGGAGGGTTCGATTCCCTCACCTGGTACTGAAAGGAACATAGATTGATACACTTTACTTCAGACACACACTGGCACCATGCCAATGTGATTCGTTACAGCGACCGCCCCTACAGTTCGGTGGAAGAGATGAACAAGGCTCTGATCCAAAACTGGAATCGGCAGGTGGACCCGGCCGACACGGTTTGGCATCTAGGTGATCTGGCTTTTTGCCAATACCCTCAGCTGGTCCAGATCCTCAAACAACTCAACGGCAGGAAGAACCTGGTGTTAGGCAATCACGATAGGGTGGTTGAGCAAAACCGAGATCGCCTGCTGAGTAGCGGCTTGGTAGACAGCATCCAGTCTTACGCTGAGCTCCGTTCGGACGAACATCCGTTCATCTGTCTATTCCACTACGGGATGCGGGTGTGGAACAAGTCTCACCACGGTAGCATCATGCTGTACGGCCACTCGCACGGCTCTCTCCCGCCTTGGGGCAAGTCGGTGGATGTGGGGGTAGATTCGAAAGAAATCTCCCATGAGTACCGGCCATATTCTTTGACTGAGATCCTCCAGTATATGGAACCCAGAGGTTCCAAGCAGGTGGATCATCATGAGCCAAGGAACCGTTAGATGTCATCGTGGAGAGTGGGTTGATATCGGAAACGATGTCAGTATTCGTCGAGCGTACATTGACGATGAACTTAACGGTGTAGATTACCGGCATAACTGTTCGATAGAGGCCGGTCATGAATCGTACATTCCGTGCGCCAGAGATGGCTTGATTGCTGAGGTGCATTGGAGGCTACATTCCGAAGAACCGTTGACTCTCAGTCCTTCGCTCCTGTGCCCGTTTTGCGGCCATCATGGTTTCATCCGTGACGGCTTGTGGGTTTCGGCTTGACTCTTTTTACCCTTGCCAATAGATGGGCGGCTGCCTACGAAGTAGCTAGACTAGGTGCGATTCCTAGCAGGGGTGCCATGTCTCCATGGTGAAACGGATATCACTCGACTCTACGAAAGTCGCGTTCCAGGTTCAAATCCTGGTGGAGACGCTACGCCCCTGCCGAGGGATTGCGGCACTTGGCCTTCTAAACCAATTTTGCGGTGGCTCGACTCCACCCAGGGGCGCTATATCTAAGATACTGGAGCGAGGGCCAGGTTGACGAGCTTGTACCCAAGTTCGCTTGCCGCCCAGAGGGCCAGGCTGACAAGGGTCAACAACACTTCGATGGTTGTGGCTACCGCTACCATGTCTTGGATGTTTCAAAAACAGAAATGGGCGATTAGTTCTTCTGGTGAAGACACTGCTCTTACAAGGCAGCTTAGGACGGGTTCGATCCCCTCATCGCCTACTAGGGCCATCCCGCATCTCATTACGAATACCCAGCCAAACTGGTGAGGTCGTAGGTCAGTGTGGGTGTTTGGAAGAGTTGATCGGCAGCTCTCCCTTGTACCGATCATCAATCAGGGTAAAGGCTCAAGGTGGGCCACTTGTCTGGGGGACAAGCGCTGGCGGGTTCGATCCCCGCTACCCTGACTTATGTTTCGTTTATAGTACCTCGATACACTATAAACGACCTTGTTCCCGTACTTCGGAGGAGGGGCTAGGACTGGCTTTTCAGCAGGCGGTACGAGAGGGTGTAGGTTCCTGTAAGGTTGGACACAACCGATTAGAAGGACCGGAAACAGCAGCCAGAGCCGCATGGTTCTAGCGTAGCAGGCCGACGGGCCGGATCAAGATTTAATCAGGGTATGGCTCAATCTGGTAGAGCACTCCGTTCGGGGCGGAGGGACTGCCGGTTCGAGTCCGGCTACCCTGACTAACATTGTTGGAGAGTTAACTAGGCAGGGCTTAGCACCGATTGGAAATCGGTTGGAACCGAAAGGTTTGAATTTCGAGTATTCAACTCTCCGCTGTAAAATTCCTTCCACTAGAAGCTTTTCTAGGGCGTCCTTTGCCTCTGTTGAGGACACCGTAAGTGGCAGTCAGAGAATGGCAATTAGGGCATACAAGTCGAAGGTTACTCTCTGAATTATTGGACCAGTTCCCATCGATATGGTCTATTTGAAGAGGTACTTTGCCTGTTGACACGTTAACTTTAGCCCAACCACATTCGACACACTTGCTGCCAAATTTTAGGAATATGTACCTCCTAATGTGGTTGGACAATTGTCCTGGAGTCCCATTGGACCCATCCTCCAAGCCTTGTTTCCAGCGTCGTATGTACTCTGTGTAACCATAATCCTGCTCTGGTATGCACGCTTTGGAACAATACTTGTTAGCCCCTTTGAAGTCTGCTTGACATGTAGGACAAGGCTTGGTTGTGTGTTTTCTCCCTGGACCACCTGGGACACGGCACCCACTACAGTAAGTCCAAATTGAAGGTATGGGGATAGCACAACACTTGCATTTCCCCTCAAAACCCCTCTTTGGGTGTAGGCGGTTGTTAGCCTTGGTTGAGCAACTCCTGGTACAATATCGTTTTTTACGAACAGATGCAACTGTGGCAACTCCTTTCACTAGAATGGGGTTGCCACATTCCTCGCAGATATTTGGATTGGTGTGGTACGCATCTATGGCGTGTTGTCGACTCAGAATGCCGTTGGCTTTCCCTGCCATGCTAGACATACTTATCAGTTTTGAGTGTGACTTCGATTCCATCACCTACGGCTCTGCACAAGTGTTTTATGGAGGTAAATCAAGCTGGATCTTGACCAATTGTTGAGGTGAATTACCGACAATTGGGACCGTTTGGGTTCGACTCCCTCACCTTCCACAAGATCCGGATCCCCTGGGAGGGGTACGGCGCCGAAAGTGGTTCGAGTCCACAACCGGATCTAGATCTTATCCGGTGTTGGCCAACACATGATGAGATCGCTAATGGAAGGTAAATTCGCCAGGGGCGAACACGGCTTCGAATACCGATGGGCCATTAATTTGGCTGAGTTTCGAGTACTCTGCCTTCCGCTTAAGAAGTTCGGTGTATGGACGGCCACACACTGACCAAATTAAGATCAGACTAGGAGATATGATGGCACAGAAGTTGAATCAGATCTTGGCTGTAGAGAAGCAGATCAAGACCAACACACATGAACAGGTGACGGCCCTTTATCACCTTCTGCAGAAGGACCCGTTGTTGAGTGGTATCGCTCGTACCTATCGACCGATCGAGGAAGATGGTGAGAAACTGCCGCCAGAGAACACTCAGGTTCAGGTTCGTGTTGAGGAGACGTTGAAGGAAGTAGGTCGACAGTTCACCGCCTTGTTCGACATCACCTTGGGACGTGACGCGGCCAACACACTGGCCAAGGCTGATGTGGTGGTTGATGGGGTCACGCTTCTCAAAGATGTTCCGGCCACCTATCTGCTCTGGTTGGAGAAGCAACTCACTGATCTCCATACCTACATCGTCAAGCTTCCGGTCTTGCCGCAGACCGACACTTGGACGTACGATTCCGCTACCTCCGCCTTCAAGACGGCTGTGGTGGAGACCAGCAGGACCAAGAAGCTGCCCCGAGCGTTCGTCAAGTACGACGCAACGAAGGAGCACCCTGCTCAAGTAGAGACTCTTCAAGAGGACAAGCTGGTGGGTTACTGGTCAACCACCAAATTCTCAGGAGCTGTGTCTCGTGACCGAGCTCAAAAACTTCGTGCTCGAATCGAAAGCCTCATGGCCGCAGTCAAGACTGCTCGTGAGCAAGCAAATCTCGTGGAGGTGCCCAAGGTAGTCGCCGGCCAAGCCGTGTTTGACTTCTTGTTCGCCCCCTGAAAGGAACCCCCAAGCTGAATCTGAGACTCATTTTGAAATGTGCTTAGGTGTGGGCGAAAGCCCTGTGTAGGTTCGATTCCTACCCTCCCAGCCACTGCTAACTAGCTAAGGTTAGCTAGCAATACTGGGAGGTAGTCCAAATTGGCAAGAGACACACCATGCATCCGTAAAGCTGAGGTTTGGGTACAAGCTTGTTACGATACTGCGTCCCATCTTTCAAACGGTCATCGGCAATTCTCCGTACATGTGGGTTCGAATCCCGCCTCCCCAGCTGTGTTGATCAACACAGGTTAATCAGCAGAGCTGGGGGGTCGACTAATGGCAAGCCGTACGGGCTTTAGAGCTAATCGGTGATCTTAAATGCCGTGATGGGCCCTATGCAGTTTCACAAACCCGTCCGGGGAGCCGGCTATGCTCCTCGGACACCTATGGAAGCTAAACTCACAGTGGTGTGAGGCCTCCCTGCTAAGGAGTGCGTGTGTAACAGCATACCGTTCGATTCGGTTGGCTTCCGCCCAGTATCTTTTCTGGACCCATAGCTCAATTGCCGTCAGAAACGGGATGAAGATTCGGCGCCGAATCCACTTCCAGGACTTTTCTGATCAATCAGCCCACTGACATCTCAGAGCACCCCTCCAATAAAGGGGAGGTTCCCAGGAGTAGCTACTTGGGTGGGCCCAGAAAGGGTACTGAATGCCCTTGTTGCCTAATTGGATAAGGTACCGATTTCCGAAGTCGATGATGCAGGTTCGATTCCTGCCGAGGGCGCTGCGGAAGAGTAGAATGGCTTACACGTACGGCTCATACCCGTATAACAATAGGGTTCGATTCCCTGTTTCCGCTACCAAATGACCCTCCCTCGACCTAGAAGAAAAATAGATGTGGACGGAGTTACGTATCCGTACACACTCAAATTCCCAAAGAATCGGTTCAAAGGACAGTCTCCTGCTGGATGCCGAATCACCATACAGGCCCCAAGAAACGCCTATATATCGGTGGTCTTGGTGTCCAAGTACTGGCAGCAAGACCATGAGGAAGGTTGGATGTTGCCTCCACACAAGGCTGCAGTAAAACCGTCTGATGTACGAGAGATCTTGATCTCAATTCTTAAAACTGGGAAGGCGGCTGCACCTCCTGATTGGTGGATTGAGGAGTGTTTGATTGTAGGTAATCTTGACCCTGTAGCCTAGTGGAAAGGCACAGCCAAAAACGAAGACTGTACTCGAAAGAGGGATCGACGATAATCACGTGCACACGTCAACAGGGCGTCGCTCGGGTTGACCTCTACACGGAAGATATCTGAACCATGGTTGCAGATTGCCCCGAATGGCATGGAGACCCCAGGTCGCTAGGAAAGCGCGTTTCCAAGAAGGTTCTTAGGTCGGTCGACATGGGTTCGAATCCCATCAGGGTCGCTGCCACAAATACTCGTGACGGAAGTAGGTCGCCAGCTCAAGCATGTATTGCCTGGAAGCCTGATCGAGCTCACGATCGTCTAGCTGGAGACATAGGGCGTCAAGACGGTCCTTGTTGGCGGTCAGATAACCGTCAGAGGTCAACAGATCCCATAGTGGATTTTCATGGAGCGTGTTGATCACGTTCTGTCGTCGCCCCAACATCAGATACCAAGGATGCAGGTACTCTGCAAACCAGTTGCACTCATTGACATTCAGATCTTCGGATGTCCGAAGTCGACTGATGATTTGAGACAGCCTGGCGAGCTCTGAAGCTCGTTCCAGAGTCCATTGCAGATTCTCATGATCGTAGGAAAACATGGTGTAAGTTACACCAAAACGGTGGTATCCCAAGGCGGGACCGGTCTCTCATAAGGACTAGGGCTGAGGTTCGATGTCCTCTTACCACCACTCGGGAGTCGTCTAAAGGCAGGACATGTGGCTTTGACCCACAGAATGACTTGGGTTCGAATCCCTCCTCCCGAACCACATTCCGGAATCGTCTAAAGAAGGACAACCTCGCTTTGAACGAGGAAAATGGGGGTGCGAGTCCCTCGTCCGGAGCTATCGGTGTCTACAGATTCATGAAAGACGCTCAAGGCCATGATTGGTATGTCGAACAGACTGACCATCCGTTCCTAACTGGGTGGAAATGTGCTCGCTGTAAACGCAGAACCATTACCAACGATGGTTGGATCCCTGCTGACGAGCCTAAGTTGCCCGAACCTTGTGCGACTGACGGTGTAACTACCCCTAAGGACTAAAGAGTTCGCAACTCGGGCCGTATCATGCGGCACATCAAAGCGATCTCTAGGAGAAAAACAAAATGGCAAATGAAAACCTGGGCCCTGCAGAGCGCATCATCAACACGCTTTTGGCCTATTCCGATCATGCTGTACACAATAGGCCAGGAATCGTCCAGCCGGACCCTACTTCCGTCACCAAGGTGAAGTGGTCTCCAGTTACCTACAAGGAAGAGGCCGGCCAGAAGGTCGTCTACCGCAAGGAAAAGGCGGGCAAGAAGACGAACCTGATTCGTCTTGGCACCTTGAGTGCCGACGGTAAGGTGTTGGACGGTCGTACGATTGTCGGTCGCTACATGAAGCCAGGCCTATTCCCTGAGGTGGCTGAGTGGATGTACCGCCAGATCGCCGAAGTATGGCGGCTCGACAACGAGTTTGCAGCTCGTTGGGCTAGCTACGCCTACGGTGAAGATCACCGTGACTTGAAGGTAGCTTTGGCGGCATTCATGTTGGTTCAGACCCGTAAGGGCGATCCGGTCTTGGATGCTGGTAAGGTGGCGTTCTACGATGAGGACTTCCGAGACATCGGTGAGGCGATGGTACTTTGCGACGGGAAGAAGTTCCTGGACGTCAAGATGATCTTGCGCCTTCTGGATTTCTTGGAGTTGGACGAGGTCGCGGCCGTCAACCGTGAGTTGGGTTTCGGCCAGAGCCAGCGCAACGCCTTCTTGGGTCGTCTCCCCCGAGTGATCGAGAAGTGGTTGCGTTACCGTGAGGTCAACCAGCAACTGCTCAAGGGTCTGATCAAGAAGGGTTTCCGGACCTCGCTCATTCGTTTGGCACGAGCGATCGGGTACAAGCCGACAACGGAGAAGTTCTTCCAATTGCTTCGTTGGAAGCAGGACCAGGCGAAGGACGGTCACCGTACGATCGCCATCGGTAAGGCCGTCAAGGCAGCTGAGTCGTGGGCAGGTCTCACTGAGGAACAGATTTGCGAACGGATCGTGGCCCAAAAGCCCGATTTCAAGCGAATCGTCGGTATGTTGCCAGATCAGATTGGTCTCACCCGAGCTGTATTGGCGGCCTCGATCGAATCGGGATCCCTTTCCGACAAGGACCTAATCATCTACAGCGAGACCCTTGAATCGCACGGTTTGCTCAAGGTTCCTGACATTCAGGGGCGTTGGCAGGCGGCCCTCAGGAAGGCGGAAGACCAGCGGGCGGCTAACGTCGCTTTGCGGGTCAAGTCCAAGGAAGTCAAGGAAGCCTTGCAGGAGGCGGCGGATACGGCAGTCCAAAAGGCTGTCGAGGAAGTGGCCAAGGACCTGGAAGTCTACGTCATTGTCGACATCTCTGGTTCGATGGATGAGGCGATCGAGAAGGCTAAGCGATATATCTCTCAGATGGTTCCAGCTTTCCCGCTGGATAATCTTCACGTTTCGGTGTTCAACACAGCGGGACGTGAAGTAAGAATCCCTCACGCTTCAGCAGCAGGTGTCACCAACGCCTTCTCAGGTATCAAGGCAGGTGGTGGTACGGATTACGGTGCTGGTGTACTTGCTCTCAAGAAGTACAGGCCTGTTGCAGGTAGGGATGTCCTATTCATCTTCGTTGGTGATGAGGGTGCCCCCCAATTCAGCCGAGCTGTTCAGGAATCTGACCTCAATCCGGTCGCATTCGGTCTCATCCCCACTCCTTCCCGTCAATACGGTCAAGGTACTGCGGTCAAGGAAACGGCTGTTCGTTTGAATATCCCGTGCTTCGAGATCGATGAGAAGACGTTCACCGACCCGTACGCTGTGCCTCGCGTGCTTCGTAACCTGATCGCTGCTACGCCGGTAACGGCCGCAGCAACCAGGGCGCAGGTCAAGCCTCGTCTGTCCCTTGTGGACACCATCTTGGCGACCGACCTGCTACAGAAGCCTGCTTGGGCAGCCTGAAAAGAGCCTGGAGGAGACTAAACCTCTCCTCCAGGTGACCGTTAGATAGTATCATGTCCTGGAGAGACTTGCTTGAGGTAGAACAATCCAAGGTATTCCCTTGGACAGGTGGCCGCACCCTTTTGGGCGCGGATTACACTGAATACCGCCTCGAAGGCAAGACTCCCCAGGAACATGGTTGGTATGTTTTCAACGCTAAGGGTCAGAAATTGACCCTCAGGTCTGAGTCTGACCCAGACCCTGAGATGCTGCTCCACAAGGAATGCGGTTATCTTGTGGGAAATAGATTCGTTGCGGACAATCTGGTCAGGGCGATCAACCTACGGGATATCGCGGCACAACACCCAGAAGTGTTCTTGATCGAAGCAGGTGTCGATCGATTTTCACGGATTGCAGTGGGCCGAGTCTTTGATGACGGACCACTGATTTTCATGAACCAGGAAATGCCGCTGGGACCTGAACAACAGGTTCTTGATGCCTTCCTGGATGAGAAAGACTCCTTGGACCACATTCTTGGCGTCACACCGGCCCTAGATGCCGCTTTCCGGATGGAGACCCTGCAGAGGGTTGAAGCGGAAAGAAGGCGGGTAGAAGCCGAACGTGTCAGACAGGAGGCTGAAGAGGCACGGCAGCGCGAGGAAAACCGCCGCCGTCTTGTTGAGCAACTTGGCGATAGTGCCGGCCGTAGGGCGATGGCACGAGTAGACTTCCAACAGGCCGCTCGGGCAGCCCTGTCGGTAGGCGGCGCCCAGCTTCTTGACACTCGTCAAGCACCTCACCGGAACGAGATGGTGATTCGATTCAGACTAGATGGTCAGCGTTTTGAATGTGTGTGCCACCAACATACACTGCAGATCATTGACGCCGGTATCTGTTTGACGGCCCATTACGATGACGAAGCCTTTGAAGAAGGCACCAAAGGAGATACTTGGCTCACGCTGGAGACTCTCCCTGGTGTAATTCGGGAAGCACAGCGTGAAAGGAAACTGGTGGTTTTTAGACATGTCGATTGAAACAGGAGTGGTGTTGGCGAAGGATGAGAGTGTTATTTACTGGCACCTACCTCCTGGACGGTCGGTTGGTTATCTGCCTGACAGCAGAGACTTGTGGGAGGTGTTGCTGAACAACCATCAAAACCTATATGGTTTTGCCCACAGTCATCCTGGATCAGGACCAGTCGCCCCTTCTCACGAAGATCTGACTACTTTTTCGGCCGTTGAGAGAGGGTTGGGTCGCCGATTGGTGTGGCCCATCACCTCATCAGACCATGTGGCGTTCTTTACCTGGAAAGGCCCAGGCTTGTACGACTACGCTCATGGCGGTCAATTCGAAGATGGTGAGGAAGATTGGGAGATTCCCGATTGGCTCATCAAGCTACGCGAACTTTCAAACTTGATTGCTGTCTCCATCGAGAGTCAGCAAGGACTCTAAATAACGGAGATTATGATGGAAACTAACCAAGCGAAACTGATCATCTCGTACAATGCCCAGCTGGGCGAGTTGCCGGATCCGGTCAACTATGACGCAGGTCTTGCGTCCATTCAGACGTGGGCCACTGAGGCAGTGCATTCTGGCATCCCAGGTATCACGGCTGATCCGACCGCCAACTTCACCGATTTCGTAGTGGACCGCTATCCGGCCACTGACGACATCCCGTACAACCGTCTCATGCTGCGTCCAAAGGTTCCGTTCGGAGCCTGAATTGACGTTTGATGAACAGGAGCGTGCATTAGTGTTGCTTGATCAACGCATTGCACGTCTCCGTCGTCAGGTGTCTTTTCATGAATCCAGGGGAGAGATTTCCCAGGATCTGACATGGATCCGTAAAGACCGATGGCTCAAGGTTAAGTTGAGAGAAGCTGAAGAACAGTACTACGCTTGTGCTCAAACACCCTTAACCTGACCGCACTAAAACCGTATAGAGACAACATGAAGATCGTCACCATCGTGGGTGTGGGAGCCCTGGGTTCCCACGTTGTCATGTTGCTTCGAAACGTCGAGGCGACGCTTCGCATCATCGACTACGATCGGGTGGAGCAAAAGAACGTCAGTTCGCAGTTCCACTCGAAGACGCATGTGGGCAAGAGTAAGACCCAATCGATCCAACAGACGATGAATTTCCTCTTTGGCACCAAGATTGAGACGATCCCCCACAAGCTGACATCGGAAAACGATACTCAGTTGCTGGGCCGATCGGACCTGATCATCGATTGCCTGGACAACGGTCAGGCGAGGCGGATCGTGCAAGCCTTCGCTCGCAAGACCAAAACTCCATGCCTGCATGGGGCCCTGGCGGCCAATGGCGGCTTCGGCCGAGTCGTTTGGGACGCCGGCTTCGAAATCGATGATGAGGGGGCTGGTGGGGCGGCCACGTGTGAAGATGGAGAACACCTTCCCTTCATCAGCATCACGGCCAGCTTCTTGGCCCACTCGGCACGACTGTTTCTCAGCAATGGGAAGCAGACGGGTTACCAAATCAACCCACAGGGAGTGTTCGCCGTCTGATTTTCGCTTGACGGCTCACGCCTTCTCGGTGTACATACACATTGTCACGATCCTTTCGGGGGATCACAGAGGGTAGGTTCCCTCATCCAAATTTTGGTTTTGGAAAAAACACCGCTCTGCTCCTCGTCCCAGCAATGGGACACTAGGCAGGTCATACAAGCCTGGGTTCGATTCCCAGATCCCCCACTAGGTTACAGTCACCAGCATCAACCATACACGCAATGCACGGGTTCGATTCCCGTTACTCCCTTCGGGGAATATCGTCTAGTGGCAGGACATTTTCCTATCAAGAAAAACAGCAAAACTGGTTGACGCACTCGATTGTAACTGAATATGCCGCTTGGACGTGGGTCCAATTTCCCTGTTAAGGAAACCAATCCCCCGCTCTCTATCTCGACCCTGAAAGGGGTTCCAAAGTAGAGCTTACAAGCTTCGCCAGGTTCGACTCCTGGAAGCGGCGCCAAGGGTACCCACCCTGGAAAGCATACACGCAAAATTAGCTCACTTGGTAGAGCGTTGGTCCTAAAAACCGAAAGTAACAGGTTCGATTCCTGTATCTTGCATCAACAATCTGCTTTCCGCCTCGGGTGCCCTTAATCCTTTTCCTCTTGGTGTAGACGATACGATGGCCTACACTCTAAAAGACCTGCTGGACAATCCTGACCTGTTCAAGGACTTCTTCCAGCCCAAGAAATGCAGCCGTTGCGGTCAGCCTGCTGAGGGCGAACAACTGTTGACCTCCGACCCGTTGCCCTGCGAGAATTGCAGGTATCAGGCATTGGGTGAGGAGATTGAAAATCATCCTATCGGAGCAGCTTATCGATGTCCACCGAATACACCAACAAGCTGAAAGCTTGGGAACAAGACCAGGTAGCCAACCACGGACTTGTTGATGTGAAGTTCTGTGTTGGAGACGTTCCCGAGGGAACGACAGTGGAGGAGCTTGCCAAGCAAGCCTACTTGCTGTTGACCGACCAGGTGGAATCGGTCGACGTTACCGATCACCTTCTCTGACCAATGTCCAAACGTCTCTACGCCCCTGAGATCACAACCGTGCCGGTGACGCCGGCCAGGGAGATCTCATGCATCATAAGCGTAGGAAACCGAAGACATCTAGGGCAGGCTGTTTGATGTGCAAACCGCATAAGGCCAATTACCGCAAAGATCGGCTAGCTAGCCAAACTTGGCAAGAACGTAAGGCACGTCTTTCTGAGGCGGAGCAGCGTCGAGATGCCGGTGTAAGGTAGCGGGTGGAAGAAGAGCTGCCAGAGAACATCGTTCCGGAAGAGGTGTTGGGTAAGACTTACCAATACATCAATCTGTTCGCCATGTTGGAGGACATTCAACGCCTTCGACGGAAAACAGGCTGGATTGTCGTGGTGTCCAATGACGCCAAGAATCTGATCTTCAGTATGGGGGTGTCGAAGACATTCACCCTGTTTTGCTATGAACAAGCCCATTTGAAGCACGTCGATTGGCCCAAGACTTACCTGAAGATCAAAGGCATCAAGAACTGCTTCACTAGGATTTCAGATCGCACCAAATTGGTGGACGCTCTGAACGCCATTCCTAAAGATTTGGAGCCAGGAACCCCCCGCTCTGCATGGGAACATTTGCTCGATGACGTCTGAGGCGATGGTGGAATTCGACGATATTTTTGAGATGTTGGAGACGGTCAGGCAGTACAGCCTACGCCCCAAGGAGACACTCATTTCCCTGAATTCGGTCAATGGTTCGGTGATGGGATACTGTACTGCTCACCTGGAACATACGTCGATCGAATGGACCATCTCTACCAAGGTTGCCAAAAGCTCTGCTAGGGCGAGGGGTACCAAGGAAGGGGTGCGGATCGCCGAGCTATTGGCTAATGCGGTTGGTCGCAAACAGTTGCTTCAAGAGCTCAGGGCTGGCGAGCTGGAATATGGGATAGCCCGTACGCCCGAACCACCTGCTCCTCCAAAACCCCGGCAAGTCACCATCCCAGGCCTGTGAATCCTATTATGGACTCATGTATTGGGATCCCATGAAAGACAACACCTCAGCCACTGATTATGTTGAAGCCGGCCTCTCCACCGAGGTAGTTCCACCCGATTTTCCGTGCCCCCGTTGTGGTAAGGAAATGGGGGACAATCGCACATATGAACAGCGGATGGCTGGGATGGTGGTGAAGATTTGTTCGGTCCGTGCATGTAATACAGAGGCAGATTGGACCTCTGGGACACCCGTCGTGATGGGGGCTGCTGCGGCTCCTAATTGAGTTATTGACCTTCCTAAGTAGTGCCCAACAGAACTCTTGGCCCCTGGGAAAAACACCGACATACCTACAACTGCGAATGTGCCACCTACCCTCCTAGTTCAGGCTTGGGAGGCACCTGGTACTTCCGCCCTGACGACGAAGGTAACGAAGTCGTCTACGCCCTGTCTGAAGAAGACAAGGAGACGGCCGATCATAAGGCCGAGGAAGAGGGTTACGTGATTCCGGTGTAGAGGGGGTATGGCTCTCGTCAATACCAGTGACCTAGTGGCGACCTTACAGCAAGAGCTTGAGGAGAAGCTGCGTAAAGCAAATCTCCTCAAGAAAGCTGAGGAGGAAGCCGTATCCAGGATCCAGGATCTCCGTACCTGGCTCGATGAATTGGCTCCCGAGTTGACTGAGTGTATCCAACAGCATCGAGATCTGTTTTATGGTCTTGATTTGGCCCAAACTATTACTGGGGGAGAGCCTGTACTGTTAATCACAGGACCTAAGAGTAGAGTTTCGATTCGCTTCGAACCTGTCGGTCAGGGTGTTGTGCAGCGTAGACTAGCTTACTGTATTTCGTCTCTAGGTTGGGTTAGTTACGGTGGGCCAGAAACTCTTGAAACTCATTCTAGGGAAGCCCTGAGGGCCTCAGTTTTGGGCGCTCTCCACACCTATCTGGGTATAGACAATGGACGCCAATAAGCTCAAAGTGCTGCAGGACCTCTCTTACGAGATTCGTCCCGCTTGCGGTCTGTGTGTTCACGGGCTGTTCCCTCAGAACGATTGGGGGACGTGCCAGAAGCATCAGTACGATCACCTCAAGCACACGGGAGAACCTAGACAGCTCAGTATCTTTCGATACGGTTCCTGTAAGGAATATGAGTTTCACAAGCCGTTGGAACCGTTGATCGGAACGTTCAATCAATTCGTGTCCTAGATACCGTAACGGTCAGACATACTAACGCCCCCAAAGCATTGTGGTGATGCACCGCCCTTGTAAGACGGATAGGTCAGTTCGATTCTGACTGGGGGCTCCACGAGTGGGTTCGATCCCCGCTCGCTCGACTCAAAACAGGAGACCCTATGCCCAAGCTATTTCGTTCCCTGATTTCGCTCAGCCTTCTTGTCGCTCTCCTTGCCTCCTTGTTCTCTTGCTCTCCAGTCCAAGCAGCCACAACTCCTAACCCTTTTGCATGGTGTTGGAAGTACACGTCGCAAGATGGCTTCGAATCCAACACTGCAGAGGATTGGTGGACATGGGGGAACAGCAACACAGGAGTGGCGGAGATCAAAACTGTCAGTACAGGGACAGCTCATTCTGGAACTGGGGCGGCCCTCATGTCTTTTTCTACCACTGAGCCGAATGACAGCTACTTGGTGGCGGACCGGTACATCACTAGGAACGATCTGGTCAAATCCAAGACCATGAAGGCCGGTTGCACCGTTCCAAAGCCGACAGATTCAACGCCATTGCGTTTCTGCTCGGCCTCCATCTGGGTCAAACCTTCCGCTCGTAACGGGGCCAATGGATCGTTCCAATTGCTGTCTCCCGACTACTTCTATCTTGCTGTGTCGGACTTCAACTTCCCAGCATCTTCTACGGGCCAATGGCAGCAGGTTACAATTACCAGCACTACAGCCTGTCAGGACGCCATGATCGTTAGAGTAGGTCTCAACCGTACATCTAGCTCGATAGCGTCTGTCATGGATGACGTCGAGATTGTCTGGGCCTACTAACACAATGTGGGTAAAGGTTTCGCGGGTTCGAGTCCTGCCACCCACCCTACGAGCAACCCCCAATGAAGGGGCCTCGAAGGCTCTGGAGTAAGCTCCCAGGGCCGGCTTTCAGATAGTCAGGAAGTGAGTCTGGAGACCTCTCAACCAGGGACATACCGTCGTCGATGCACTCCACAAGGTCCGTTGGTTGACCTGATGATTCTGAAAGTTTTGCGAGTATAGCCTAGTGGTCAGGCACTGCGTTCCCAACGCAATTAGGCGGGTTCGATCCCCGCTACTCGCTCCAACCTGGCTGGCGTCCAGGTAGTGCGCAAGCACCGGCTAGAGTAGGCCGAATAAGTCTCCGATGCCAAGGAGACAGCTCGTTTTTGGTGTACGTGAGTAACATCATGGTCTGTCGACACAGCGCTGACGATACTAGTTGTAGCTCTCATCCCAGGTATGTTGAGCCATATCGTGCCCCTACTCCCGTCACTCCTGACGCCTCGAATTACTCGATTGAAGAAGCCGAGAGGGTTGGACAGCATCTGGTCCTAAAGGTCAAATACCCAAACTGTCGCAGTTGTGCCTACGAAGGGCTGAAAGTCATGGTGTTCCTCAATGTGACTGAACTACAAGTCATCCATTGGCGAAACATCGATCCCCACTTCAGAGACCCTAAGCTGAAGGTCACTAAGCACCATGCCCCTAGCCCTGCTGCAAGATTCCCAGGCACTGCTGATGGGTGGGCTGACGCCCTGGCTTACGCTAGAAGTAAGGTTCGGTAGACCGTCAGGTTATTTTCCCTGTCTCAAGGCTAGGCACCCTAGCCTTGAGGAATTGACGCCAGTGGGTGAACTTTCCTAAACGGGTTCCAGAGCGCTCGTAGTAGCCCCAGTCGTCGTCAGGCTTGAGCATCAGGAATAAGGTCCAGCAGTCCTTGCTCCAACTATCGACTCGATGGACCGTTTGGTGGTTCATCGAGTAGGTGGTGCCGGCTCGGCGGGTGATCAACATCCCAGGACGCTCTTCTACGTAGTGTCCTGATAAGACCCAGGACCTCATGTAGTGCCATCGATGACGGTGGAAGTAGTCCTTGGATTCAGGCTCCTCAAAATGCTGCAAATAGAGTATTTTTGGAACGAGCTTGAACTGAGTCAGCATGCCTATTTCAGGACTGTCTGCCCTTGGCACCACTCTAGTACGGCTTGGGAAAGTGCGGCACAACCACCTACAGGTGTGATCTACTATTTGATTCCACATCTTCATGCCATTGTAGCATGAAACAGGTCAGATCAGTCGGCCAACTTGGGGAGGGATGCTAGTTGGAACCAGAATTGTTCCAAGCTGGTTATCAGTTGGGTTAGGAAGTCAATCCCCAATCCTTTGCGCACGTAGGCGTTGCAGTGGCTGGCATAGGCCGACACCACATCGTCTTGGGACATCGAGTTGGTGAGGATGATGACGGGGATGGTCTTCAGGGTAGGGTCCCGTTTGATCTCTCTCAGCACCTCCAAACCACTCTTCTTGGGGAGGTTCAGGTCCAACAGGATCAGACTGGGTTGATTCTCAGCCTGATACAGCAGCTGTAGCCCCGCATCTCCACTAGAAGCGGATTCGACCACGATACGGTCCGATACGATTTCGACCGCTTCCATCAGAAGTTCGATATCCTGAGGACTATCTTCTATGATCAAAATATGAAATTCAGGCATCGGCCCTAGGTATGGTAAAGAAGAACGTGGCTCCATGATTGGGCTCAGAGGTGGTCCAGATGGCGCCTCGGTGCCGCTCTACAATTCGTTTGACGATCGCTAGCCCGATACCGGTTCCTGGGTACTGCTCTTCCGTGTAGAGCCTCTGGAACACTCCGAAGATACGATCTTTGTGTTCCATATCAAACCCCAAACCGTTGTCGGACACCGACACTCGGAGGAAAATGTCGTCATGAGGCGTGACTGCTACTGTGATGATTGGGGGGCTATCCGGATTCCTGTACTTGATTGAATTGGAGAACAGGTTCTGAAACACCTGAGCGATCATGCTGCGGTCACCGCTTACGAACGGTAACCCCTCTGGGATGATGAAGACGGCCCCCGACTCCTCAATACTTCGGCCCACTGAGCGCCTTGCTTCCTCGATCGCTGTTTCCAACTGGAAGACGGCTTTTGGAGTCGTTCGGCCAGCCCTTGAGAAAGCCAACAGGTCGTCGATCTTGCGTTCCATTCGCACCGTACTGTCAATCACTTCTTCAAGGAAATGTTTACCCTTCTCATCCAAAGACTCATAGCAACGCTTCTTCAGAAGGGTGGCGTAACCTGCCATGACGGTCAAAGGTTCCCTCAAGTCATGACTTGCGATATAGGCGAACTGATCCAGGTCGTCGCTATTTCGATGCAGGTCTACTTCAATCTGTTTTTGATCCGTTATATCTTGTAGTTGGGCCAATAGAGCAGCCGCCTTTCCGTTCTGACGGATTGCAGATATACTGACACGAACCCAAACCATTGGGTTGTCTTTACGCAAATATTGAAATTCGTGTTGCCAGTTCTGCAAATAGTTGTCGCTGTCGAACTTCTGTAACAATTCCTCCAAGGGAAGAGGATCCCCTGATATCAATTCGTGGTGCCGCTTCTGAAGCAACCCTTCTTTGGTTTCTCCCAGTAATTCCCACGCTGGTTCATTAGCGGTCAGGATCCCCCCGTCTAAACCTATCACGATCTGTGGAACACAAGAATCGTCGAAGGCAGCTTTCAAATGGTCCACCGCATTCACGGGTGATGCCCTGTGTCGGCCTTCCCTCCATTGGAGGCCTCGTAGGAAGCCACTGCTGTGGCGATAGCTCCAATTAGGGTCAACACTCCCAGCAATAGCTTGGTCTTGTTGGTCATGCGGGTTTGATGCAACGACACCGCGCTCATTCGTTGAGTCTCGTCATCGTGTTTCAACCCGTCTCTGACCGACTTCAGTCCTTGCTCGTTTTGGGTGAGCCGGTGATCGATCAGATCCACCTGAGAACGCATTGAGGCACGGGTAGGGTGCCCTTTCAGCAGCTCCTGTTCCAAGGTGCGAACAATATCCTCCATGTGGCCGACCCGTGTGTCCTGCTGGGTCAGCTTGCCAGAGATCGCTTGTAGCTCGGTGAACAGACTCTTGGACAGGTCCGCAATGGCGGTGGTGGTCTCCATCGTTGTCGAGCGGATCGCCCCATGTTCGCCACTCTTGTGGGCCGAGGCGAGGTTGGCTTGAGCTCGTTCCAGCTTGTGGATACTGGAGGCATTGTCGATCGGCATGCGAACGGTCCTCCGATGTTTCTCGATTGCGAACACGATTCGACGAAAAAGCTCCTCCTCGTCGGTGTAGGACTTGAGGATGTAGTCGGCTGCCCCCAGCTTGATCATGTTGACCGCCAGGTCACGGTCCTTGTTGTTGGTCATCACGATGATCGGCACATCGGGGAAGCGACTAATCAGCTTCTCAAAAGTTTCTTTCCCAGCGGAATCAGGTAATTGAAGGTCCAACAGAACGCAGTCGATATTGCCCGCATCCAGGTACTTGACGGCTGTGGCAAGATTGCTAGCCTCCCGAAACTTTGCCTCGGACATAAATTTGTCCTCAAGCAAGTAACGGAGCAATTGGCGGTCGGTGGCACTGTCTTCTACGATAAGAATCCGCATGGCAATCTAGGTGGTGAAACAAAGAAGAAATCACCCCTTGAAAGGTCGGAAATCCTTTGATACGATGATTGGTTAGTACGGTCCCTTGGTTGGAAAGGCATACACGGCCTACTTAAAATAGGCTGCCCGAAAGGGCGTACCGGTTCGAATCCGGTAGGGACTACCAAGAAAATGAACGCTCTGATTATTTGCCCTACCTGTAAAGGAACCAGTTATGTCAGGGTTCTCAGTACCCCGCACTGGACCATATGCTCTAGATGCACAGGTAATGGCAGAATCCTCGTTAAAGTCCGTTAGAACTCAAGATTACGGACCGTGACCTAAGCTGGAAGGTGTCCGGCGCCCGTCTTATATGCAGGTGGTTAGAGGCTCGATCCCTCCACGGTCTACAAAGTCTAGGACTCTCAACGGGCCTGTAATTCAATCGGTGAGAATTCCGAGCTCATAACTCGGCGGTTGTCGGTTCGAACCCGACCGGGCCCACGAATCGGTGTAGGATCAAAGATGCCAATTGCAGTCACAGGATACGCTCTGAGAGACGCTCTCAAACAATGGGAACTTCGCCTGGCGGCGGCCAACAAGTCGTTCAATGGATCTCTCTACCGTTTTAAGGGTGAGGAGAACAAGAAATCCCCACACGATGTGGCGCTAGACATCAGTACTGCCGAGCGGGCGATCGTAGAGTTGCAGGTTGCCCAGATGCAATACAACCTCTTGGTTGGGGTGAATGTTCAGGGTGAGAGCATGACCTTAGCTGAGGCGATCAAGCATGTCGGATCGGCTGGCAAGATTGAAAAAATGTGGAAGGCCGCTGTTACTGGTAAGGAGAAATCCAAGTACAGCTATGAGGACCCCACCGTTAGGGATAACAATCCTAACCAAGAACGAGCTGTGGAAGTATTGAGCTCGGAAGAGCTGTTGGCCGTGACAGGGCTAGCAAGCCGGCGAGCGGGAGCGTTGCGTTCCGTAATTGCTACGGCAAATGCCACGTCCCAGATGGTAGACTTAGATCCAACACTCTTGATTGAGTGAGGGATCGAGCAGGCGGGGCAACCCGTCTGGAGAAAGAGCACGTAAAAAGACATTGACGAAAGTCAGTGAGTCGCCTAACTATCCCCTTCGCACCAATATAGGCTTTCGATACTTGTCGACCATTAAGGTAGCAGCAGATGGCCGGTACCGGTAGCGACGCGGAATTGTTACCTTCCTTGCTCCTGTTTGCTCTTTCTCGAATGTACTGGTGGTGGAATGGCGCCACATCTCGCTAACCCGAGGTGAGCAGGTTCGAATCCTGTCTGGTGCACACATTGACCCCTGTCAGCCCACGGACAAATGAACTTTTTCATCTATCCCGCCCTTAAGGTACCCCAACTGGTGACCGTTAGGGTGTATGAAGCTGACAACAGCAAAAGTCTTGGACCGACGAAAGTCGGTTTAGGTGGTGGAGGACGGTAGGGGAACCTATCGCCCCAACTGGTTCTAGAAGTCCCCGTTAGAAGCCGGGCAGAAGGATTCAAACAACTAGGCTAGGTACTTGGGTCGATACTCAGGTTGCCCCTTTCAATATGGGCTAGTTTGGATAATTCTGAGGTGTGTGGTACACGTTGAAAACCAGTGTTACAGAACCTGGAGCCCCATGCGGGGGTTCCAGGGTATTGCTGAGATGGTGGAATTGGCAGTCACGGTAGTATCAAAAACTACAGCCCTCAAAGGGTGTGCGGGTTCGAATCCCGCTCTCAGCACTGGCCGTACCTTCGGCCTGGGAATCTTCGGATTCGCCAACGATAGGAGCAAGGTGGTTCCGCAAGGGACAGCTCTGATGTAGTATAATTGCCACACTAGCTTTAACGTTTCGCTGCATAGCTAGTGTGGTGCCGTTGGTCGGAGCAGAGGCAGAGGGCAACCAAAGCCGTAGAAGCGTTGATGGCCAACGGACCCTATGTGGGTGACGGGTTTCGACTTGGTGACGAAGGAGTAGATCGATTGTGCAATGGGAGTCTGTCCCATTAAAAACAGGCCGTTATAACTGCGAACGACAACGCACTCGCTGCTGCTGCCTGAAAGGGTAGCCGCTCCCTTGACGGGAGCACGTAGCCATTACCTCGGTAGATTGTCTTGGTACCCGAGGAGTGAAACCAAAACGAAGTCTCCCATGTCAACGAGTCCTAAGCTACGGCCTGGATATACGAGACATTCGAGATAAGGCTGGCCTACCAGGATTGCCTAACCACTGGGTGGTGAGATTGTAGAATGGCTGGTTGACGGACGAGATTCCGTCAAAGCCCTGAGGTAGAAGCCTACGGCTCCTTAGGGTCCACTAGTTGGAATGCTTAGTAGGCTACGCACATGAACAAGATCTCTCTGTAGAAATCGAGGACCGCGGTTCAACTCCGCGCACCTACACTAAGTGACTTCAGAACTCTCGATGAAGTCACGAGGCAGAAGGTACCTTCTGCCCTGCTATCACGTCCCCGACGGAAAGCGGTGGCGTGAACCTAGGTAGCTCTATGGTTGCGGTAAGGTTTGAGAGACGGGCCCTACTCCGACTCCAGATGAGACCTTTAGCGGCAATCTTTCCAAAATGACGGCATCTATCTCAAAATGGGATGGGATGCCGTTTCACTTTCAGGTGTAGAGAACCATCATGGCAAAGCTAAACGATCTTAATCTATTGGACGTCGGCCACACCATTCAGTTGGCTGGCTCTGTCTGGATTGGTAATGGCAAGGTGTACCTGGCCCTGTTCCCTGAGGACCATGGGAGAATCTTTTCTGGCCAGCACCGAGTCTTCTTCAGTCAAAAGGAATGGGATGACGTGAGCTTCAACGGCACTGATGAGCTGGAAGTCCATACCCTGAACATGGGCTCGTCCGAATGGGAGACTTTCCTCCGCCAGACCGACCTGTTGGAGACCGAGATCCTTTCCAAGGCTTCCGACGGAACCTTAGCCAAGATCATTACTAGGAAGAGCCAGCGAAATATCGAGTCTTCGATTGCTTGGAAGGTCTTTGCTAGGGACGGCTACACTTGCCGTTATTGCGGTAAAGGCGGGAAGGAAGGCATCCCCCTGACGGTTGACCACTTGGTCCTTTGGGAGGTGGGAGGTCCTAGTATCGAGGCCAATCTCTTGTCGGCCTGCCGTAAATGCAACAAGACCCGTGGCAATCTTCCGTACGATAAATGGTTGGAAAGCCATCACTACCTGAAGGTGTCGGCCAATCTGACGCCTGCCCAGAAGGAAGCCAATCAGGCTATTTTGCCTACTTTGGCCAACATCCCCCTGAATCAGAATCAGCGTAGTCGGTAAACCAATTGTGGGTCTACTACGGTAGTAGGCCCACAATTTGGATGCAAATCAGGATCCAATGGGTTATATTTGAGCCCAAAGAGGACGTAAAGTGAAGTAGGTACAGATGTTCACGCAGACGCTTATACTCAACCAGCACTACAGGCCGCACGAAATCGTTGACTGGAAAGACGCAGTGACCCGCATGTTTGCAGGAAAACTGGAAGTCATTGTCCAGTACGATGAGGTGATCGCTCATATCGATCGTCAGACCCTGAGTACCTTCAAAGAGCTGCGTACAGCTTTGCGCCAGGTGATTGGGACCGACATGGAGTCCTTCGATATGAAGGTTCCGGCGGTGGCGGTTCTGCGTCGCAAGTTGAACAAGGTTAAGAGTGGGATCAAGTTCTCAAAGATCAACGTGTGTCTTCGAGACGATTTCACCTGCCAATACTGCGGGACCAAGCTCCCGATGTCTCAGCTCAACTACGATCACGTTCTCCCTCGTTCAAAAGGTGGAAAGACCGATTGGCCGAATATCGTGATGGCTTGCTACCCGTGTAATGATCGGAAGGGTAATCTGCTGCTCGCAGACAGCGGAATGCACCTCCTGAAAGTGCCGGTCAAGCCCGCTGTGCTGCCGATGAACGAGCCCTACATTGATGCGCGGAAAGCTCCGCCTGAGTGGGATCCGTACATCACCAAAGCCAAAGTGGCTTGATCAGGTAGCGTGCCCGTTCGTAACATAGCCGTGCCACTCATCACGGCTATGTTCGTCGGTCGCCAGGTTGATGCTGGGTGTGATGGTGACGTCCGCCATAGAGGTGCCGGATAGCTGCCAACGAGCCAAAGGCTCGGCAGTGTCCGGCACTCCTCTGTCTTTGAACCAAACCAGAACACTATGTACTCCAATGTCGGAGTTTCCGTTCTTACGGTAGCAGCTAGGACAGAGGAATAGGATCCCCTGGGCTTCGCCAAAAGACCGATCGCAATAGAAACCGGTCGGAGTATGGGTCACGAACACCGCATCCAATTCACTTAGAGGGGTCATTTATCCTCACAATGTTGAGCCATCTTCGGAACATGGCTGCCGTGGTTTTATCGGTGAATCCAGCATCGCACCATTTGCACTGGATCATCCGGTAACCCCCTTTGGGGTATTCCATGAGACGTTTTCCATCCCCATTGCAGGCTTTACAGGGGATGAGGGTGTCCCGATCTTCCAATGCTTTGGTGATACGGAGAATCAGCTTGCTCTTCGATTCTGTCCGTCGGGTTCCCACATAAGAGTGGGTGTAAAAAAGATGTTGCGATCCTTTTCGCAATGGTGTATATGACCATTAGATGGACCGCGCCCTAGGGCTTGGGTTCTTCGTGTAGGCAGTCCGCACCTTCGGGTTTGGGAAGGCCGATAGCAACCGACTCTGGAATACCCTCGATTTGAGGCTTAGGCCTACATCAAAAGGTGATTCCTCGACTGTTTACGAAGAACTTCTGACCCTGGAATGTTTCCGGGCTCTGCTGATCTTCGATTTTGGGTATCATCCCAGTAACGGAGCATTTCCCGTGGAAATTCAAGCGCGACTAACCAACCAAAAATACGATCATTCCAAGGACAACCAAACCCATTTGGTGGTGTCCATCACTGCCCCTGCATCCGATTGGGCGACCAAGAGGCCCTCTATCTGCGTGTTGCCGGTCATTGACCTCTCAGGCTCGATGTCAGGAGCTAAGCTCGAATACGCTAAGAAGAGTCTGCTTAAGCTGATCGATCAGCTCCAGCCTGGGGATATTGTTGGCCTGATAGGCTTTGAAAGCAGCATCCACAAACTGATGAAACCTCAACAGGTGACAGCCGAGGTGAAAACCCAGTTCAAGAACCTGGTGAGTAAACTCAGACCCATGGGTAGCACTAACCTGACTGACGGATTTCTTGAGGCGCTCAAGATGGTGGAGGGGTTGGATCTGAGCCCCAAGTACATCAAGCGAATCATCCTGTTTACGGACGGGGAGCCGAATGTGGGGGTTACAGACAAGTCTCAAATCCTCAAATTGCTGAAAAGCAGCCTAGGCTCCACCACCGTTAGCGCCTTCGGATATGGGTCGACGGGGACGGTGAACGGTTCCTGCGATCAGGACTTCTTGACCAACTTTGCCCAAGAAGGAAGTGGTAACTACGCCTACGTGCAGGATCCTGACGACGCCTTGACGGCTTTCGGACGAGAGCTGGGCGGCCTATTGAGCACCTACGCTCAGAACATCCTGGTTGAGATCAATCCTTTGGCGGGACATCCCGTCGAAAAGGCTGTGACGGATGTGGTGGTTACCAAGAACGTATTGGGAGAGGCAGAGTTCCAGTTTCCTGACATCTTGGCAGAAGAGACCAGACACTTCGTCTTTGATGTCAAACTCAAGCAGGGGAAGGCTGGACCCAGAGCGGTCAACATCTTCGATGTCAAGACCACCTATCAGGTCATTACCTCAGAAGGTCAGAGGGAAACCAAGTCGATTGAGGCCAAGGTGAAGGCCCAGTTTGTCTCGGCGGAGGATGCTCAGAAGGAGCCCAACAAGGAGTTGGATGCCATTGTGGCTTTGGCTCAAGTGGTGCGGGCTCAGCTGGAGGCCGAGGAACAAGCCAAGAAGGGGCAGTTCGAGGCGGCGGCCCAGATTATGGCCAATACGGCAAATTTGGTTCAGAATCGTGGTCATCACAACACTGCTAGGGTGGCGGCGTCAGTCCAGCACAAGGTGTCGTCAAAGGGCTTGTACGATACTAGTGGTGGTTATCTGAGCAGCATGAAGGTCGGGGGTACGAGGGCGTTCGGAGCCTCCAGTATGGATGCTGAGGCGTTGCAGGATCTCAGTTTTTGCGATGTCAGTCTAGGGAATGCCTCGATGACCCAGACGGTATCGAACTTCGTGGAGGCCCCTGAGGTGGCGGTTGCGGCTGTTCCTTTGGACGTCGCTGCCCGATTGTGGTCTCAAGTACCTGCTGTGGTGGAGATCACCAAAACACCCTCGATCATCATTCCTGAGACTCCTCAATTGATCCCTGTTGACGCAGTGATCGCTATGGGGGATCCGGACCAAATTCCCCCAACAGTGAAGTAAACCTTCTACTTGTGGCCGTGCCCTGATGTGAAGGTCACCAACATCTCTCAGGGCACGCTCCACTTACGAGATCTGAAGTTTACCCCCGCCTCTCAAACTGAGGGCCGGAGGGGAGAAGAACGCTATCTTGGGGCAGGACACAGCGTGTACTTGCCCAACACCTCAGAAGTGTTGCGAAGCGTCCTGTCGGGAGACATCAAGGCCTTCTTGGCAGCAGGTAAGCTGAAGCTTGAAGACTCCCAACTGATCAACAACGGGGCGTCGGTCGTCTTGAATCACGGATTCGGATTTCCGCCTTCAGTGTATGTGTTGAAAAAAGTGAGTTCCAACTGGGTGGATGCTACGGGAACGGTGGATATCGTCCACAATGAGACTTTCACCCAGACCTCCATTACGAATGTCTCAGGGGCGGCTCTGACTTTTTACATACGCCTGCTGACTTGAGGGTGTAGGTGACAAGAGACCCTTATTGAGCTATCCTCGATGGCCGTAAAGGCACTCATGTCTCTCAAGTACGCCGCTATCAAGGTCGCTGAAGGTCAATACGTTCTACCAAAGGTTTCTGGTATGTTGGTGGAAGCCAACGCCTTCTTGTCTGAGAGCCTCTACCAGGACTCTGAGGAAGGCTTGTGGGATCAGCTTCGAGTGGCAGCGTCCTATGAGGGTGTGACGGGTGTGTATGCCCTCCCAGACTGTCATTTCGGTTACGGAATCCCCGTCGGTTGCGCGGTGGTGACCGACAACACAATCATCCAGGCTGGTTCTGGGTACGACATTTCGTGTGGGGTGGTCTACATGAAGGTCGACCTGCAGGCCAGTTCCCTGAAGAGCTGGTATCAGCGAGAACGGTTGATTCGTGAGATTGAGAAGCGGGTCGCCATGGGCAAGGGTCAGGGCGCTTCGACCAAGTTTGGGGCCAAGAAGACTGAAGAGATCCTTCGTTACGGTGCCAAGGCGCTGGGGATCCGGTCGGATCTTTGCGAACGTCAGTACATCGAGATTCCAGAGGACATCGATCTGAACAAGATCGAGAGGGCCTACGAGAAAGCATCTCCCCAGCTGGGTAGTGTTGGAGGGGGCAACCACTTCATTGAGGTCCAGGTTGATCGGGATTCTGGGGAAGTCTACGTGATGATTCACTGTGGCTCCCGTGGGTACGGGTGGCAGACTGCCAACCATTTCTTCTACGAGGGGGCGAAGGTCCGAGGACTTCCGTCCAACCGTCGTGAAGACTCCTGGCTTCGACTCGATGAGCCTCTAGGCAAGGAGTATTGGGCGTACCACAACTCTGCGGCCAACTACGCTATCGCCAATCGACACTTGATTGTTCAGGGCGTCCAGGAGGCTCTGCAAGAGGTTTTCGCGGCCGACTCGGAGGTCTACTACGAGATCAGTCACAACCTCGTTCAAGAGGAAACCTTGGTCTTGCCGGACGGTACGACCAAGCGAGGTTACGTCCATCGCAAAGGGGCGACCCGTGCTTTTCCAGCAGGCCATCCCGACCTGGTTGGAACGTCTTGGGAAACGACTGGACACCCTTGTCTGATTCCTGGCAGCATGATGACTGGGGCGGTTATCCTTTTTCCAAATGCTGGCGCTCACAAGTCCGCTTGTTCGGTCAACCACGGCTCTGGCCGGAAGATGGCCCGAGGAGAGGCGAAGCGAAAGCTTGAGCACAAGCAAGAGCGCATCGATCATGAGATGAAGACGGTGAAGCGAACCTTCAACGGTGTAACGATCGAAGGAATCGTCGGCAATCACAAGCACACACCTTTGGATGAGTGCGGCGAGGTTTACAAAGATTTGGACGAGGTTGTGGCTGTCTTAGAGCAGGCAGACATAGCTACCGTTCACAAACGGCTGTACCCTGTGTGTAACTTGAAAGGCGTCGACTAATTTGCTTATGAGCACCCTCATGCATGGAAAACGATGCGTGCATGAGGGTGCCCTCGAAAGTATGCTCCAGTTGTAAACAGACTAAACCTACAGGCGCTTTTTACCCGCGAGGAGAGGAGGCTAAGGGTCGATTTAGGTCCAGATGCAAATCCTGTGAAGCAGAAAAAAGAGCCGCGGATGCCCCTCAACGGAAGGAGTACCGAGAGAAGAATAAGTCCAAGGCGGCTGCTGCACATGCTTTGTACTATCAGACACATAAGGCTCAAATCATCGCGTACAATCAGGACTTTTACCAAAATCTGCGACAAACTCGCCCTGAATTGGAAATCCTGTGGAGATTGAGAGCGAGGGCCAAGAAGGAAGCCTTACCTTTCGATCTAGTGGTTGAAGACATCCAAATACCTTCGATTTGCCCCGTCCTTGGAATCCCTTTGGTGATATCTCCTCGTCGCGGCCGACAGGGACCATTGCCGGATAGTCCAAGTGTAGATCGTATTGATCCACATGGTGGGTATACACGAGGTAACATCAGAGTTATCTCTTACCGTGCTAATACCTTGAAATCGAATGCCACAGTGGAGGAGATGGAACTAGTTTTAGCAGATTTGCGTAGATTGACGGGCATTCAGCTGGACTTTGCCTGTAAATTACCTGATGCTAGGCAAGACTTCGGTGTAGGTCAGGGTGATGCCAACCAAAGGTGAGATGGAACCGTTGTCGCTTCTGTGTCTCGTCTGCAAGAAGTTGTACCCCACGCCTCTCAAAGAGTTTGCCACTGGTACGGTCATTTGTGGAAACGTGAGCACCCCACACAAGTTCACGATCCCAAACAACACTCGCTACTACAGGCTGATCGATGAGCTTGATTCGACGTTGGAACCGACCGGCGTAGTTAGAGGTCTGATTCAGGTTCGAACCGAGCCTTATCTAGTGCGCTACGCCCTAGCTCAAAGTTCTGTCACTGCTTTCCATGTAGACACCCTTGAAACTAGGCAGGTTGCTCGCGGCCATTATGCCGGCAAGGGTCAGATGTTGGGCTGGGATGGGTCAGTGAACGGCGATCTGGGCGCGGAAGTTCTCCGATGGCTTCACACTATTGGCAACGAGAAGCTCACAAATTGACTGCCTAGGTAGAACGTTCAGAAAGATCAATTTCGGTGGTGTAGAGTGATTAATGCTCAATGAACGTGAGATGCGGGCAGTGGGTGCGGCGTTGAAGACCTTGGCCGTCTACGAAAGAGAAGACGTGGTTGGTGTCTTCATGAAGCAAGGGGCTTTCCGCTACCTCACATCAGCGGAGATCGTAACCCTCTCGAAGAAGCTGGAAGCAGCGGTCCCACCACCTGAACCTGAAGACGCACCCACAGACCCTGGACCTGAAGACGAACCCGTAGATTCATGAATCGCCTACCCACTCGCGGCTGGGGCCCTTGGCGTTACGATTGGTACTCTGTATGCTCCAAGCACCGCCACCATGACCCCGATTGCCGTCTGTGTGACTGCGGTAGTTGGGTCAACAATTGGTGGCACCTGGCAGGCAGCCTCGTCTACAAGGTGGCACCCAACTTATGGCGTTGGTGGGCCAATCGCCCATTCATGAAAGAACGCTGGCTCAAGAAGAGTTTCCGGAGGTTTCATTGGTAGGGTGGTCTCGTCGAAATGCTGAAGCTCGTGAACGCCGAGCATGTTGGTTCAATTCTCTGACGCCTGAACAACGTCAAGATGAGCGGGACTATCAAGCCTATGTGGGGAAGATTTGGGTGCCTTCCGTCATCCTCACGACCGCGCTCCTGATCGGCTTCATCGTGCTTGTAGGACCGCATCTAGACCCCAACCTATTGGGATTCACAGCTCTGGTCAGTTGGCCTCTTTCGATGGCGGCCCCTTTTCTGTTGTGGATCAAACCCAAATCCAAGTGGCTGAAATCAAGGACGCTCGGTGTAAAGCACCCGCATGGCTAGACTGTCTTCAGAGGTTCTTTCGAGCGGCCGACAACTGATTGTAGAGTCAGACTTGGAAGGATTCCAAGAATGGATGGAGCGTTACGCTCCTACCGTAAATCAAACTGTCGCTTTGGAAGCGATTGGCAAAGCTCTCAGAGCACAGGATGTCTCGAAAGCGTTGGCGATGTTCAATGCAGCGTTCAACGACTATGACGCTAGCGTTGAACGGGCTGGACAGTTGATTCGCATCGTGGTGCCTGTATTCATGTTCTTGGGCGGATTGGGCGGGGTCCTTTATCTGCTCAAGTTGTTGTTCAGATGAGGTCTCGTCCTGCTCTGCAGAATATCCCGATCCGCACTGAACTAGGAAGAAGGCTACGAGCAGTCTTCGGACGAGAGAATACAATCTTGATTAACGCGGATTACACTAAGTTCGAGTCTTCCGAAGCCCTAGAGTTCATTCAAAACATGAAGAAATCTTATGAGCAGCCACGTTGAATCGATTGAGATCATCTCAAGCACCAACTTCCGAGTCTCTATTGCTGCACTGGAAGCTTTAGAGTCTCAGGTTGAGTATCCAGAGATTCATCCGTTCGAACGCTATACCGAGTGGGGTAAGGTTAGGGGTAAGTTCATATACCCTCGTCGGATCCCTTGGGGTGGGTCAGGCAGCGGTAACTTAGAGGCTCTTTGGGAGGAAATCCTCCCTATTTTTGAAGGGACGGCCGACTTGGTGGTGACGTGGGAATCAGGCATGGGTTTGGACGGTCTTCGAGTCAGAGACGGTAAAGTCACTCACCATAAGGTCATCCAGATTTTGGGCGATGAGGTAGATGCTTGAGGTAGTTGGCAGGACGGTGGACGGCAAGACTGTTGTAGCTGGAGTCTACCGTTTCTACGAAACTACTGGAGTCCCTCTTGAGGTGACGTTCTCATTTCTTGAGGAGCGTGAAGTCATTCCTGATTGGACTGCCTTCGCCCTCGAAGCTGTAGAAGCCGGAATGAAGACAGAGCGCATCCTTTCGATGTTGGATCCGGCCATCGCGGACTCGTACGGACCGAATATGCGAGATGAAGTTCTGAAGCGGCTACAACACTTGACCAGACCGGTGTAAGTCCGACGTATGTCAGAAATATACATCAGTGTCGACATCGAGACCGATGGTCCGATTCCTGGCCCTCACTCGATGCTGAGTTTGGGCGCGGTAGCTTTCTTGCCGTCAGGTAAGGAAATAGACGCTTTCTCTGTCAACCTGGAACTACTTGAAGGTTCGGCAGGCCACCCAGATACGATGAAATGGTGGGGGTCCCAACCAACTGCCGTATGGGAAGCCTGCCGTAAAGACCCTCAGGCTCCGGAGCACGCCTTGAATCTGTTCCGAGAGTGGGTCAGTAAAGTATCGGTAGGACAGAACAGCTCACCTGTTTGTGTTGCCTATCCGGCCGGCTTTGATTACCTTTTCCTCTACTGGTATTTGATTCGTTTCGGCGGCTACAGTCCATTCAGCTTCTCGTGCTTGGATGTTAAATCCTACGCGATGGCGATCTTGGGGACTCCTTACCGCCAAACTACGAAGCGTAACATGCCGAAGTCTTGGTTCAAAGGGTTGCCACCACATACACATGTGGCTATTGATGACGCTCGGGAACAAGGTTTGCTGTTCATCAATATGTTGGGCCGTTCCGATCTGAACTCCTGATGCCGACAATCGAAGAAATAACCGCCTGGTCCAACACTCAGTTGTTGGCGGAACTAAAGGCTGTGTTGCCGAAAGATTGGGAATTGTCGTACGGATGGAATCCCAAAGAAGGCTATTGGCATCTAGAAATAGGTCGCTTGGAGGCGGGGCGTCTGATTATTGAGTCAGAAGAGCACCATCTTGATGGGCGTCTAATCCTGCTGAATGCCTACGGCCGTTTCTGGCCAGGACATAAACCTACCGAGGGTTCTATGTGGGGGCATAGGGGTGAATTGACTCGTGAGTTGGTCACTCAGAGGGCCAATCTGCCTAACCTGGCTGATCCAGAAGACCTAGATCCTACCGAAATATCTCTCATGATACCTAAGAAAGAACTGTGAAATGCCGATCAAATATGGAACCGCTGCACGTAAAGCTTTGTTGAATGGTGTGAACGCTCTTGCCGATACGGTTTCGGTAACATTGGGACCGCGTGGGCGTAATGTGGCCTTGCAGAAGACGTTTGGCGACCCCTTGATTACCAAAGATGGCGTGTCGGTAGCAAAGGAGATCGAGCTATCTGACCCTTGGGAGAATATGGGGGCCCGTCTGTTGATGGAGGTTTCGTCCAAGACCAGTGATGATGCGGGCGACGGCACCACAACCGCGACTGTTTTGGCACAGTATTTGTCCCAAAAAGGCGTGGCATTGGTGGAGGCTGGTATGGCCCCCATCAGTTTGAAACGCGGCATGGATAAGGCTTTGGAGATTGTAGTTGAAGAGGTGATCGGCCTGTCGACTCCGATCAAAGATCAGTCGGCTGTGGAGAATGTGGCCACCATCTCAGCCAACGGTGATCGTCAACTAGGCAAGATAGTGTCTGATGCGGTTGCTAAGGTTGGTCGAGACGGTATCGTCAACATCGAGGAGGGTAAGGGGACCCGTATCGAGATCGAGACTGTGGAAGGTCTGCAGTTTGATCGAGGGTGGCTCCGCCCAGAATTCTCCGAGAACGGTGATGATATCGTTTACGAAGAACCTGTGATTTTCATCACTGACTACGAAGTGTCGGCTTGTCGTCCGCTGCTGCCCCTGTTGGAAGCAGTGATGGAAGCAGGCAAGGCATTGGTGATCATTGCCCCGGACTTCAAGGGAGAGGCAGTTCCACTGTTCCTTCAAAACTTCAAGCAAGGCCGTCTCAAGAGCGTCTTGGTCCGTGCTCCAGGCTTTGGTGCCACAATGGCTCCTATCTTGGAGGACATTGCTGCCCTGACCGGTGCTACCTTCATTTCAAAGGACCTGGGTATGACCTTTGAAGAAACCTTCAAAGAGGGAGACCCTTTGGCTTACACAGGTTCAGCCGCTAGAATTCAGGTGTCGGCCAAGAACACCACCATCATTGATGGTACGGGGGATGAGGAGACGGTCAATCAACGTATTGACATGTTGCGAGGGCAGATCGATCGCTCTGGGTCGGAGTACGACACAGACAAGCTCCGTGAACGGTTGGGCAAGCTCCAGGGAGGTATCTGTGTCATCAAGGTGGGGGCCTCTACCGAGGTGGAGATGAAGGAACTGAAGGCTCGAATGGAGGATGCCCTCTATGCTACCAGAGCCTCGATTGATGAAGGTGTGGTGGCAGGAGGTGGAACCACCCTTTTGAGGGCCGCTGCCATTGTTGAGGATGGCCTTGCCAACGACGTATATTTGCCCGAAGCGCTGCCCATCAATGATGAGGAATGGGCCGGTTTCCGTCTTGTCTTGCAGGCGTGTGAAAGACCCTTGTTCAAGATTGTCGAAAATGCAGGAGCTTCTGGCGAAGTTTGGATCGATAGGGTGAAAAATGCCGAACAATTTGTTGGCTGTGACGCCAGCACCTTGACTTTGGTCAATATGTTGGAAGCGGGGATCCTGGACCCCACTAAAGTGGTTCGTAGCACGCTCATCAATGCGGTCTCGGTGAGTAGCACGTTACTCACCACAGAAGCTCTGATCCGTAAGCCAGACGGGTCAGAAAAGACCCTCTAAGATTGTACTTGTCGGATCTGGAAGAGGTGGACAACCGCCTTTTCCAGATCTGGGGTCAAAGACCCACAGCATTGAGGGCCGCCCTTTTGCCGGATGTCGCTAGGGCGATCGTTGGGTTGTATCGAAAACAAGTATCGGTAACGCTGGGGACCACTAAAGAGATCCCGTACGTATTTCTCAAAGGGTCAGGATTGGCAGTTCAAATCCTAGCTAGTGATTGGGCCAAGATTGAACCTTACATCAAGGATGGTACCTTGGATCCATTGTTGTTCCCCATGACTCCCAATGGGTACAATGACCCAAATGTTTCCTATTCTTTGACCCTTCTCAGCCCCAACGATCCATACTATGTCCATGTGTTGGGTGTCCTGACACCACTATTTCCGGAGTAAACAGATGAGTATCGATCACAAAGGAACAGCCCCAGGACTCATTCCTGAAACCCCCAAAGAACCGGTCCACTTCATGCGTTGCAAAGAAGAGACATGTGATTCGATGGAAGCCACGGAAATTCGTATTGAGGGGCAGGTACACACAGGCCAGAGGGTTTATCGTTGTACCAAATGTGGCAGACCCTCTTCGGTTCAGGTCGGCGGATACCTCAATATTTGAGCCATGGACCCACAAGTCTTGGATCGATTTGAAGAGCATCTCCGAACTGAGATGCCTACTCTGAAGGTTCGGTTCAAGAACGAATCCTTGTTCTTCAGAGTCCTTCGTGCTTTGATGGTGTTTAGCCCAAAGTATCGTTATTGGTGCACTGTTGTTGGCACCACCGTGTATTTTACGACACGTGAATGGTATCTGAGCAACCCAGAACTTTCGATTAGGGACCTGGCTCACGCCTACACCAGGATCTACGATACTAATCGGAATCGATGGTTCAAGATTTCGTATCTGTTCCCCCAGATTCTAGCAGTACTACCTTTGGCTCTGTACGGTTGGGTGTCCAGAGATCACGTTATGACTTTGGCCATCCCTGTGTTGGGGTACTTGGCTGCTTGTCTAATCTTCAAGCTGTCTGACAAGCTGGCGGGATTCGTCCTGGGCTTCGTCCTCATGTCATTTTTTGCTATAGGGTGTGCACAAACAGGATGGTGGTCGGCACTCATACTCGCATCAGCCGTAATGGCAGCTCCTTGGCCCGCCCCTTGGAGGGTCGGTTGGGAACTCCGGGGTTACGGTATGGAGGTGGCGATCAGACAATGGATCCAAAAAACTCATGATGTGGAATGGATCTTTCCTGAGCTGTTCGTTGGACCAGCCTTCTACTACATGAGCTGGAACCGTTCCTACGTAGCGAAGAACTTGGAAGCCACTCGACAACAAGCTGAGGCGGGGGTGTTGCAACAGGTCGCTCCGTACTCCACGGTGTACGAGTTTCTCAGCAACAACATGCTGGTTGATCGTGTCTGAAAAACACGATGGGATGCGTTGTTTACGGTGTAGGGGTACTCTGAAGCCGACAGGTAAAGAGTCCTACAGATTTGAATGCACGGACTGCAAGCAACACTACTTTGCAGTCATGCAGTTAGTTCCAGTAGAGACTCCTAAAGACACGGCTCTTTTGGAGGCGTCAGTTGTTGAGCGAGGTTCGGGAACAGGATAAGGGCGTTGCCTACCTCAAAAGGGTAGTGGCGAACGAATGTAAGATACCCCTGCTGTTGGTAGGCCCTGAAGGAGTAGGTAAACGCTTCTCAGTGATGGCTGCCATCAAAGAAGACTTCTCTGGCGGGGACCCTGGCGACAACCAGTGTCTGCAAGTGGATCGTGGAACCCATCCGGACCTCATTATCTTGACCCCAGATTTGGGGAAAGACATTGGGGTGGATGAGATGCGCGAAGCATTGACGGAAGCTACCCTCCACCCTTCAGTTGCGCGACGTCGTTACATAGTTGTCGACGGTGCTGATCGGTTGTCCGAGGGGGCGGCCAACGCCATACTGAAGGTTTTGGAAGAACCTCCAAAAAATACGAGGTTCTTGCTGATCTCTAATTCTTTGGAAAAAGTGATCCCAACGATAATCTCTCGATGTGGGGTAGTCCGGTACAATCGACTGAGTGAACCATTTATTAGCGCCGCATTGAGCCAGCTGACGGACGATTCAACCAAGGCGACTGTCTACACTCGCCTTTCAGAGGGCTCCGTTGGCCGCGCAGTGCAGTACTTAGGATCGAATCGGATAATTTTTCGTAATCGTGTAATGGCTCTTCTCAAAACAGCCGTGACGGGTGACCTGTCTACTCTGTTCTCAGCCATTGACGAGTTGGCAACCGAGAAGAAATCGGCCGAATTGATCCTCGCTTTTCAGTTTCTAGAACGTATCGTTACCGACCTTTACCTAATATCTTACGCCCCCGAACGTATAGCCAACATGGATCTTCACGAGGAATTGACACTGTTGAGGGAAAGACTAGGACCGATTCGTTTGGCTGCCTTGCGTCGAGAAATCAATGTAGTGCAAGAGCGCCTGCCGAGTAAACCCAATCTGGCGTACCAGATCAAGAATTGCTTCTGCGTGGCTATCTCGGAGCGTTGATATGGCTGGAAAAGGCTTAAGCCCCCTCTATGTATTTTGTGGTGATGAGGAAGTGCTGCTGAATCGGGCGGTAACTGCGCACAAGGAAGCTCTCAAAGGCAGAGAACCCAGCTTCCTTGAAGGTGGCGAGACCAAGGAATCCCAAATAGTTTCCTTGCGCGAGACTCAACCCATGTTCGGAGTGGGCCGACACATCGTGATTGATGAGGCGGATGAGGTCAAACTGGAGGGCTTATTGAAGACCTCGATTGAAGAGGACGGTTCTTCCCTGTCGGTAGTGACAGCAGTTATCCACAAGGCGAAATTACCCGCATCTTGGACGGCGGTAGCTAAACTGGCGACCGTCTCGTCTCACATGAAGTTGCCTCCATGGGACATCAAGGGGTATCGAAAACGAATCGTAGATGAAGCTCAGAGACTCTTGTTGAATCTGGATGAAGAAGCCATCGATGCTTTGATCAATTTCTTGGGAGACAACCTGTTTGGGATCTACAATGAACTAGGTAAGCTCCGATATCTGGTGAAAGACGGATTCGTAACCAAGAAGCATGTTGTGCAAATAGTGGCTCCAGACAAGCCGTTGGAGCCATTCCAGGTAGCAGACCACGTCATCAGCAGGAATTCCAAAGCTGCGATGCGCGATCTATCCTTCCTGTACGAGAAGATGGGTGACGACGCCAACATCCCCCTTGTGGCCGCCCTGTTGAAGCGTGTGGAACAAGTGTTGGTCACTAGGCAGATGTTGGAACGGGGGGATTCTGCGTCCATCATAGCCATTCGATTCGACATGAAAGAACGGCGTTGTCAGGAATACTTGATCCCGCTGGCTCGCAAGTACTCCCTGGCAAAGTTGAGAAAGCATTTCAACCAACTATGTAGATTAGATTCACAGATGAGAGGGCCCATCAGATCCAAGAGGACTCTGGTTGAGACCACCGTGCTTTCCATTGTAAAGGATCAGTGACCGATGACGCTACTCACCCCACGAGCCACCTACGCTCCATTCGAATACCAGAAAGCATACACGTATTGGGAGCTTCAACAACAGTCCCATTGGTTACACACTGAGGTGTCGATGGCCTCGGATATCAATGACTGGAAGATGAACCTGTCCGATGGCGAACGCCATGCGGTTGGACACATCCTGAAAGGCTTCACTCAGTCTGAAGTGTTCATCCAAGAGTACTGGAGTCAGATGGTCGGCAAGTGGTTCAAGAAGCCAGAAATACAGATGATGGCGGCCACTTTCGCCAGCTTCGAGTCGATTCATGCGGTCTCATACGCCTACTTGAACCAATCTTTGGGTCTGGAGGACTTCGAGGCCTTTCTTTACGAGCCCACCGCGAAGGCGAAAATAGATCGCCTGATTGAGACCAAGGGTAAGACCAAGGAAGAAATAGCCAGATCATTGGCCATCTTCTCGGCCTTCAATGAAGGTGTTAATCTGTTCTCTAGCTTCGCCATCTTGCTGAACTTCAGCCGCTTCAACAAGATGAAGGGGTTAGGTCAGATCATCGCCTTCTCGATCAAGGACGAGAGTCTCCACTCTGACGCCGGCTGCTGGCTGTTCCGGACTCTAGTTTCAGAGTACCCAGGCATCCTTACCGACAAGCTGAAGGAGGAGATCTACGAAGCCGCCAAGATTACCGTCGATCTGGAAGACGATTTTATCGAGAAAGCCTTCGAGGATACTCAGTTGGAAGGGTTGGACGTGAAAGACATGAAGAACTTCATCCGTTTCCGGACCAACACCAAACTCAATGATTTGGGGTTGGCGAAGCGTTGGAAGAACCTGGACAAGGAAGCTTTGGAGCGGATGGCTTGGTTCGATGTCATGAGTGCAGGCGTGGCGCATACGGACTTCTTTGCTCAACGGACGACCGACTACGCCAAAGGCTCTATGGATTTCTCTAAGATTTGGGACACATGATGGAAAATACTTTCGAACAACTGAAGGCTGATGGGGAAGCTCCTGAGTGGATGGGTGATGAGGGTTTCCGCACTTTGAAAGGGGGCTATTTGCTTCCAGAGGAAACCCCCAAGACCATGTACCGTCGTGTAGCTAAAGCGGCTGCCAGCTACTACCAAGACGCAGATAAGTGGGAGGGCAAGTTCTTTGAAGCAATGTGGCGTAATTGGCTTTGCCCTGCTTCTCCGGTGCTGAGCAATATGGGTACTACCAGAGGGTTACCGATTTCGTGTAACTCGATCCATATCGACGACAGTGTTTCGAGCATCTTCCAGAAGAACCACGAACTAGCAATGCTGTCCAAGAACGGCGCTGGGGTGGGGATCTATTTGGGCGACATCCGGGGCCGTGGTGCTTCGATCAACGGGAACGGCAAGTCTGAGGGGGTGATCCCTTGGGCTAAGGTCTACGACACCACCACGTTGAGCGTCAACCAAGGTAGTACACGTCGTGGTGCCTCGGCTGTGTACCTCCCCATCGAACACGGCGACATCGACGAATTCCTCAATATCCGTCGCCCTGTCGGGGATATGAACCGCAGATGCCTCAACCTCAACCACGGAATCTGTATCACAGACGACTGGATGAAGTCGATGTTGGCAGGAGACGGGACCAAACGGAACCTTTGGGTAGAAATACTCAAGGCTCGCGTGGAGACAGGCGAGCCTTACATGTTCTTCACCGACAACGTTAATCGGCAGAACCCGAAGTGCTACACGGACAACGGCCTCAGCGTAAAGACCTCAAACATCTGCACTGAAATATTCCTTCACACGGATCCAGATCACAGCTTTGTCTGCTGCCTGTCCAGCCTGAATTTGGTCAAGTGGGGGGAGTGGAAAGATAGTGATGTGGTGGCCACCACGGTCCGCTTCCTTGACGCTGTGATTGAGGAATACGTTCGGAAATCGGACGGGGTGAAAGGTCTGGAGCCGTCCAGAGCTAGTGCCTTGAAAGGGCGGGCTTTGGGTATCGGTGTTCTGGGCTGGCATACCTTGCTTCAGGAAATGTCCTACCCCTTCGATAGTTATGGCAGCATGACCCTGAACGCGGAAATATTCCGCACCATCAAGACCCAGGCTGAAGCTGAGACCAAAATATTGGCCGAGGAATTGGGCGAGCCGGAGTGGTGTCGGGGTCATGGCCGGAGAAACACTCACTTGATGGCTGTTGCTCCGACTGTCTCCAATTCCACCATCTCTGGGGGACACTCGGCAGGTGTGGAGCCTCTTTCTGCCAACATCTACTTCCAGAAATCTGCCAAGGGGACTTTCATTCGAAAGAACGGTGTCCTGGAACGACTTTTGGAAACCAAGGGCAAGAACGACGCCGAGACTTGGAAGTCCATTAACGAAGCCTCTGGCAGCGTTCAGCACTTGGACTGTTTGACTGACCAGGAGAAATCCGTCTTCCTGACCGCTAGGGAGATCAACCAACACGCAATCGTCAAGCAGGCTGCTCAGCGACAGAAATGGGTAGACCAGGGACAGTCCATCAACTTGTTCTTCGGCTCCAACTCAGATCCGAAGTACCTGCATGAGGTTCATGTGGCGGCCTGGGAAAGCGGCATGAAGTCGTTGTATTACCTACGCACTGACGGGGTGATCAAGGGTGATTTGGCTTCACGGTCGAAAGACGAATGCGTTGCTTGTGAAGGATGATCCAATGAGCCCCAATGCTATGGGCCACATCCTTGAAGGTGTGGTGGAATTGAACCCTATGACGGAACGCCTGCAGGTTATCTCTGTAGGAGTTGACGGTAAAGCTCACACGACTGACCTTCAGGAGCTACTTGAACAATACGTTGGGCAAGAGGTTCGACTGACACTGGCTTCGTTTGAGACACTGGCCGAATTGGCCAAGATGGTTGAGGACGCTGGAGGGGGCCAGGTATTCGGTATCACGCCCGAACAACTACCCACTGTGCCCTTCAATATCGTACGTAAATAGCCCTGCTTCGGTGTAAGACTGTTGGTGGATACCAACAGTAAACTAGGCCGCTTGGGCGAGCTAACGAAAAAACTCGCCCAAGCTCGAATCGACTACATCAACGGAACCCCCACAGTATCGGATGAAGTATTCGATGCTTGGCGGGATGAGGCTGTAGAACTCTCCAAGGAGTTCGCCGAAACCAGTAAGGAAGTCTTCGGTATCGGAGCTCCGGTATCGGATTCCTCAGAATGGCCAAAAGTCCGCCATTCTACCTTGATGGGTTCCCTAGATAAGGTCCAGATCCCAGAGCAGTTGACCGAGTGGGTGGCGAAGCTGTCCCGTACTTCTCTTGAGGGGTATCTGATCACAGAGAAGCTCGACGGGATCTCGATCAATCTTCGTTACGAAAAAGGCCTGTTGGTCCAGGCCTCGACCAGAGGAGACGGGGTAACGGGGGAAAACATCACTCCGAACGTCTTGCGGATGAAGGGTCTGCCAACGGCGCTACCAACTGATCTGAACGCCACTTTTAGAGGCGAGATCATCATGTTCAAGGCGGACTTCCTTGAACACTTCCCAGGTCACGCCAACCCCCGGAACATGGCCTCAGGGGTTTCCAAGCGCTCTGACGGTAAGGGTTGTGAGCACCTAACGGTGGTCACTTACCAGATCCAAGAAGGCTACGATTCCAAGACAGAATACGAGCAATTCCTACATATGGCTCAATTGGGCTTCACTATACCCAACTTCTCGGTTGTGCTTGATGCGGCTGCCATCAATGCGGAATGGGCCCGCTATCAGGCAGGGTTCAGAGACTCTTTGGATTACGAGATTGATGGTTTGGTTGTCCGTTTGAACGACCTGCCCTACCAGTATTCGCTAGGGGAGACGAACGGTTGCCCTCAGGGGGCTGTGGCTTACAAATTCACTCCCATTGCCAAGGAGACCACGATTCGGGACATCATTTGGCAGGTTGGCAGCATTGGGCGTATCACCCCTGTGGCGGTCTTCGATACCGTCAATCTCATTGGAGCTGAGACCTCCAGAGCAAGTCTGTACAACTTGAAGTACATTGAAGACTTGGGGGTCGACATTGGCTCCAAGGTCTTGGTCATTCGAGCCAATGATGTGATCCCTCGTGTTCATCAAATCGTAGCTTCTACGGGAACGGTCGCCAAACCCCCGACCCAATGTCCTGTATGCTCTGACCCAACGGCCAGAGATGGTGAGTACATCATCTGTTCCAATGTGTCCGGCTGTCCGGCCCAAGTGGTTGGTCGCATCAAACAATGGGTGGCAGAGCTGGGGATCCTTGAATGGGGTGAATCTGTGATCCAGAAATTGGTAGACGCCGGCCATGTCTCTAGCGTGGCGGACCTCTACAGGCTTAAACAAGAGCAAGTGGCCGCCTTGGACCGGATGGGTGACAAGTCGGCTGCCAATGTCCTAAAGACGCTCTGGGGAGCGGCAGAGATGCCGTTGGAGAAGCTGTTGGGCGGGCTCAGCATCCCCTTGTGTGCCACGTCTACCATCCGCCTTTTGGTAGACGCCGGCTTGGACTCGGTGGACAAGATTGCCAAAGCTTCGATAGACCAACTCCAGATCATTCCAGGTATGGGTCCGAAGCGGGCAGAAGCATTGGCCCTTTGGATGAGGCACCATCGGACTCTTGTCGACGACATTCTGTCTACGGGGGTCAAGATTGCCGCTAGAGCTCAAGGAGCCCTGACAGGCAAGTCGGTGTGCTTCACGGGCAAGTCCACAAGAAAACGAGCTGAGCTTGAGCAGATGGCGGAAGCTGCTGGCGGTATGGTCAAGAATTCGGTCGGCAAGGGTCTGACCTATCTGGTTCTGGCCGACCCAGCCTCCACTTCCTCGAAGGCTGAGGCGGCCAGAAAGAACGGAACTACGTGTATCTCGGAAGAGGCCTTTGTGTCTATGTGTGGAGTGTGAAAAGGAACCTATGTACGCTTGTAAAATAATTGCAGATTCCCTGTGCAGTATTGAGAACATTCGCCTCACAACGTTCGAAATAACCTTCCCAAGAATGGTGTTGGCGGAGTTTAACACTCATCGAGTGTTCTCCAGGAACTCGGCCTCTAGTCGAGCCATCCCGATTGAGAAGCAACTAGCAAAGGTTCTGAACGATCCCTTCATTCCTATCCATTGGGGGAAGAATCAAAGCGGCATGCAGGCCATGGAGGAGCTGTCTCCAGAGGAGCAGGCTTTGGCCGTAGAGGAATGGCTCCTAGCCCGAGACAGTGCCGTCAAGCATGTCGGAATGCTGCTCAAAATAGGCGTCCACAAGCAAATCACGAACCGCTTGTTGGAGCCGTTCATGTGGCACACTGTCGTTTGCACCGCGACTGAATGGGACAATTACTTCCATCTCCGGCACAATCTCATGGCTCAGCCGGAGATCGATCGAATCGCCGGCATGATGGAAGATGACTACCAAGGAAGCACTCCCAAGGTGTTGGGTCCTGGTGAGTGGCATCTGCCGTACATTCGCCCTGAGGAGTTCGGAGAACTAACACTTAATCAACTGGTCAAGCTGTCTACTGCCCGTTGTGCTAGGGTCAGCTATCTGACCCAAGATGGGATCCGAGACCCAGAGGCGGACTACACGCTGTACAACCGCCTCTTGTCTGGGGGTCACATGAGTCCGTTCGAGCACTCGGCCCGCCCGATGACGGGAGATGAAAAGTGGGACTACACACGGCAGTGTGAGATTGGCAAAGGGAAGGTCCCGTTCCTTGGCAACTTCCGAGGGTGGGTCCAACACCGGAAGGAAATCCCTGGTGAGTGGGACATGCAGAAGCCTGGGGCGGTATGAACGACATCCTGGTTGGACGAGTGTATTCGATTGTTTACACTCAGGATGGGTACTATATCCTCAACTTTGATGCTGAGGGGCATCGAAACGTCAAAGTCAAGGGAAACCTGTATGGGCTGTTGCAGGTCAAACCAGGGATATCGATCAAGTTGTTGGGTAAGTGGCAGTTCGCCCAGAAGTACGGGAAAGAATTCCTGATTCAGACTTGGGAGCCGTGGGCCAGTTCACCTAAAGAGGTGGTCGAATTCCTGAACGTGTGTGTGAAGGAGTTCTCTGACTTGACCTTGGTGGATGCCCTGGTCAATGCTCACGGGCTAGACACCTTCGAACAGTTGACCAAACTGCCAGATGTTGTCCTAGGTACTAAATATCCGAAAGTCTCAAAGGAGGCTTTGGCAAAGGCGGTATTGAGCTGGGGCACCGTCATAGCTACCAGAGACTTGTCGGTACTGTTACGGGAAGGCGGGTTGGGGGCGATGGAGGTACAGGCTGCCTTGATCCGCTTTGGATCGGAAGCCCCACAGATCATTGCGGACAATCCCTACCGACTGATGGAGATCTTGGGGTTCTCTTTCTCCAAGATCGATCGTCTGGCTATTCATCTGGGTTGCAAGCACAACGATCCTAGACGCATACAGGGGATGGTGCTTTGGGCCCTTCAGGAAGCATCCAAACAGGGACACCTCTATCTTCGGAGAGGGGAGTTGGGGCAGCACATCTCCGAACTGGCTCAGAAGGACAACCTCATCCTGTCTCTGGCCGAGCCCGCCAAAGCTTATGACGCGGCAGTGGTTCAGTTGGTCAAGCAGAAGTCGGCCATGCTGGATGTGGAGTCTGGGCTATACTTGCCTCAACTATTCGACTTTGAACGGAAGAGCGCTGCCTACATTGCCTCCCGACTGAACCCCTCTCCCGTCCTGCAGGTCGACACTACTACCTTCATCCAGGAATACGAACGGTCCCATAAGCTTCGGCTCTCGGACGCCCAGAGGACGGCAGTTGAGCTGTTGACCCAGAATCGGGCCCTGGCCATTACAGGCCTGCCTGGTACGGGTAAAACAACCGTCCTTCGAGCCCTTGTGAGGCTATTGGAGGACGCCAAGATCAGCTTTAGACTCATGGCCCCTACCGGCATCGCAGCCAAGCGCCTAGCGTCGGTTACGGGGCATGAGGCCCATACGGTTCATCGAGCGCTCCGGTTCGACGGGATCAATTGGGGGCATAATGAGAACAACCATTTCATCACAGAAGCGGTCATTTTGGATGAAGCCAGTATGGTGGACCAGGAGCTGCTGTACCGCCTACTTAGTGCCCTCCGATCGGATACGAGGATCATTCTCGTAGGGGACGATGCACAGCTCCCCTCGGTTGGTCCAGGGAACGTTCTCCGCGAACTGATCGATTGCAAGGCAATGCCGCACGTCAGATTGACTGAGATCTTCCGTCAGGCGGCCCAGGGCGAGATCGTGATCAATTCCCACAAGATCAACTCTGGGAAGATGCCCGAACTATCGATTCAGGACAAGGAATCTGAATTTCGGTTCGTCCGCATCAGTGATGAAGCCAAGATCGCTGCCCTCATTGTGGAAATGGCAGTGAAACTGAAATCCCGAGATGCCAATTTCCAAGTTCTGTCCCCCAAATATGATGGCGTGGTGGGGGTGGACAATCTCAACGAGTTGTTGCGGGATGCTCTCAATCCTGAGGGTCCGAAGGAGTGGTCCAACGGCAAGCAGCGCTTTCGGGAGGGGGATCGCCTCATGGTGGTTCAGAATGACTACAAGCTGAAGGTCTACAACGGTGATGTGGGCAAGCTTCGCCACGTCTACCGAGACTCTCTGTTGGTGAAGATCCACGGCTTGGGGGCGCAGATGGAGGAGGACATCAACTTCCCTGAGGCGACGGCCGGAATCAAGCTTCGATTGGCCTATGCGATTACAGCCCACAAGAGTCAGGGGTCGGAATTCGACACCATCATCATGCCGATCGTCAAAACCCAAGGCCGAATGCTTCAACGCAATCTGCTCTATACTGCCGTCACTAGAGCCAAGAAACGAGTGTGGTTGATTGGGGAGGAAACCGCAGTCCAGAAGGCGATCGAGAACAACAAGGTTGTGCGGCGCAACACCATTCTTTCCAAAGCCATCTCCAACAACCTGGTGGCTGTCAGTGTACCTGTCGGAGAAAACCAATGAAACAAGCACGTATCGAGGAGATTTACGATCAACTAGGCACACTAGTGGTTGAGCTGGCGAGAGACCCCGTGGCGATGGGTCCAGCTTACTTGCAGGATCTGATCTCCAAAACCAGAGGGATGCTCAACACCACCAGTCTCATGGTGCATGAGGTGCATCGTCAAAAGTCCGCCATCGAGACCGAGCTTGATGCGGCTGAGGCGGCCTATTCGATCAGCTCGGACAGCCTGTTGGCAGATGATGCCAGGGTGACACGACTCCCCAACATTGAGGATCGTAGGGCTATGATCAACCTGATTCTTCGAGAAGAGCGTGCAAAGATCGTCAAGCTGAAGAACCAAGTCAAAGAGTTGGGGTTCGTCGATAAGGCGGTTCGTCATCGACACAAAGAATTGGAGAACACCGTAAGTGCGATTCGTATGCAGAAAGGCCTGATCGATGCGGAACTCAGAACTGGCTCTTTCTACGGAGATGAGACCGAAACCTCGCGCAAGTCACAATACAGAACTCCTCAAGGTGGGACACATTCCACAATGCCTAACGGGTTCACTATTGATGATGACGAGTTGACCAACCTGTTAGAGGTAACTTCAGCGGCGGTCAACGAACAGGCGACTACTGATGAAGAAGAGGACGTTCAGCCAGTGTTGGAGACCGCGACTCCTAAGCCACAACCAGTAGTGGTGTCTGCTGATCCAGAGCCCAACTCAGACGAAGCAGCCATCGCCAAATTCCTTGAAGGCGAAGATTATTCGTCCCTTTTCGATAATCTCTAAATCAACCGGTGTAGTAGCCAATATAGAGCTCACACTCCTACCCAACAATCTAATTTGTAGGTAGTGCGGGCCCTTACTAACAGCAGTAGGAGCAAGAAACGTTATGGAAATAGATCTCGAAAGCTACGATGACGATGTGGGGCTTGGTGCGGAAGACAAGAAGCACGCCCGTTCGAATCAACTAGATTGGTTCAAAGGGGAGAAGGGGCGCACCTACCGTGTTTCCCTCGTGTACTTCAATCCGTTGGAAGCTGCCGTCGTTCGAGCAGTCAAGAAGAAGAATCCGGCCGCTACGAAGGAAGAAATAGTTGCTGCTGTCCAAGCGCAATTTGCCAAAAAGGCAGAGGCGCTGGGCAAATCGGTAGATCAACTAACCGAGTCGGACAAGCTGGACCTCACCAATGTGCGCTTCAAGAAAATAGAGGCACACTACAAGGAGGGAGTCGGCTATGTCGTCTCTCGCCTGGGTAAGGACGGTTCCGAGGCGGATCAGGTGTGGAAGAGCTTGGGCGACGTGAAGACCTACTTCACCACTTGCCTGATCGTCTACCCCACCACTCGTGAAGGCGAGCCGATCAAGGAGCAACTGGCCACCAATTGGACTGTCGTTCCCTGGCGCTTCAGCAACAAGGTGTTTCGTCGCCTACATGAGGTAGCAGAGAGCTTGCGGTCGAATGACCTCAACATCTGCATGCAAGACCTCAGTCTGAAGTGCACCAATACGGAGTATCAGAACTTCGATATTGACGGGGCAGGCAAGGCCATTTGGCGTAACGAGAAGATCCAATCCAGGGTTCTGGAGAAGGCCTTCCCGATCTACGAAAAACTGGTGCCCTTCCGTGAACTCAGCACGGCCGACCTGAAGCTCAAACTCGGGATCTCTGATGGGGGTGGCGTCGACACCTCCATGGACGGAGATTTCGGGAATTTGATGGATCAGGTTTGATCAGGGAGGGGGTCCGACCCCCGCATGATCACTCTAGGTCTTGACCCGTCGTTGACCGGATTCGGCTGGGCAGTTCATAACTCTGATGTTGTGGGGCCCGGCCGAGTCTTGGCCAAAGGTCAGTTCATCACTGACGCCAACGCTCTGTTCATAGAACGTTACGTGGCGATTCGGGATGAATTGATCAGTCTGATACTTCGATACCCAATTGAAGCTGTTGGGGTAGAGTCCCCGCCATTTGGTGAGTCGTTTTCAGAAGGGTTGTACGGCCTATTCCTGTACGTCAATGAAGCCCTTTATCTGTGTCGGAAGGATGTAGTCTACTTCGATCCCTTGTCCCTAAAGATGTTGGCCAAACAGGACCCAAAGGTCCGTCGCGGCACAATGGACAAGTCGGACATGCTGGAGGCTGCCAGAGCCGACACTCAATTCAAAAAGTGGAACCACAATGAAGCGGATGCATACCTGCTGGCCAGGTCAGCTGCCCGCTTCTGGAAGCTGGAATCCAAGATCATCACAGAAGAAGATCTGACCCCATCAGAGAAGCACTCATTCGCAAGAGTGCACACCTACCAAAAGGGTGCGAAAGCGGGTCGGACAGTCAAGGCAGGACTGATCTTCCGAGAAGACGACAGGTTCTTCCGGTTCTCCAACATACCAATCACCCCTGAAGAAGAGGAACTAATCAAATGGCTGTTCGAAAGAAACCACCAGAAGGTCCTGAAGGTCAAGATACTAAAGTAACGCCAAAAGCCAGCTCCAAGGCTAGCGAGGACTCGGCAAAGAATGCCGCCGCTGCTAGAGCGGCCGTACTCAAAGTTACTGGCAAGAAAATAGTAGGCGAGGACAGAGGGAGTCGCCCGTTCGTGAGTTCGGGATCGTTCCTTCTCGACCACCTGATTGGTGGCACCATGGCGGAAGATGGGAAATCGCCCATTTGCCCTGGATACCCCCGTCGTTGCTACACTGAGTTGTTTGGGGCGGAAGCCTCAGGCAAGACGACTGCGGCTTTGGAAGCAGTAGCAGAGGTCCAACGTCAGGGCGGCCTGGCGATGTTCCTGGACTTCGAAAAGGCCCTCTCACAGAAGTACGCTCGTTCAATCGGGGTATCGTTCGATCCCGACAAGCTGCTGTTGTTCCAACCTGACACCATGGAAGAGGGTTGGAAGATGATTCTGATCGGACTCCAGGCCAAGGTAGACCTGATCGTCGCTGACTCGGTGGCGGCGATGGTTCCGAAAGAAGAGCTGGAAAAGGGCTTCGACGATCCGGCGAGGATTGGTGCTCAGGCAAGAGCTCTGAGCCAAGTCCTGCCCAAGATTGCAACGTGGCTGAACGACCCCAACGTGTCCAAGAATCCGAAGGGCACCGCTCTCGTGTTCATCAACCAGAATCGTGCCGTCATCAGTACGACCGCCAAGGCATCTGGTGACCACAATACGGCGGGCGGCAAAGCCTTCAAGTACTTTGCCCACCTTCGTATCCAATTCACCAAGATTCGAAGTGAGGTGAAGGAGGTGACCGACCGTCACACTGGTAAGAAGAAGCGCTCACCTTTCGGTCAACACACCCAAGCCAAAATCATCAAGACCCGCCTCGATAGCACGGCCGGCCACACCACAGACCTGTTCATCAGGTACGGTCAAGGCATCGACAACTACTACAGCCTGATTGAGTCTGGAGTAGCCAATAGGATCATCAAGAAGAGCGGTTCCACTCTATCGTACGGAGAACATGAGGAACGTTCCAAGGAGAAGTTCCGCGACTATCTGTGCAAGAACCACGGTATCTTTGAGGAAATCAAGCGCAAAGTCTTGGTAGCTGTCAAGGATGACGAGCCTGTCGACGACATCTCTGATGAGGAGTCGATGATCAGCACTGTGGAAGACGCTCTGGGCGGGAACGACTTGAGCGACGACTCCGTATCGGACACCCCTGTGGTGGAAGAAGTGATCGAAAGCGATTCTGACGACAGTCAGGACGACGAAGCTGCCGAATGATTGAAATAGAAGTCACCGATTTCCAATCTATTCGTCACACGTCTGTGGCGATCGATCGATTCTCGGCCATCGTGGGTCGTTCGAATATTGGGAAAAGTGCGCTTGTGAGGGCTGTTCAAATGGCTCTCACAGGTGCCGTCGGAACTGACTTCGTCCGTCACGGATCGTCCTGCGATAGGGCGATCCGTGGCACCAAGAAATGTAAATGCTTTTCCCGAGTTCGCATCAAGACCTCTGCTCTTGAATTGACTTGGGAAAAGGGTGATGCCGTCAACCGGTACATTGTTGTCCAAGGGAGCTCCTCTCAGATCTACGAAGGTCTGGAACGCGGCACCCCTCCGTTCCTTGACGGTATGTTCGATCAGGTAAAGGTAGGAGAAGGTAAAGAACTGATTCAGATCCCCGATCAGTTCGAGCCAATCTTTCTGCTCAACAAAGCCGGCACGGTGGTGGCTGATGTTCTGAGCGACGTGGCTCAATTGGAGAAGGTCAATGTCGCGATGGCGATGGCGGTCAAAGACCGAAAAGAAGACGTCGCCACTCGTAAGGTGCGTGCCCAAGACGTTGAGACTCTGGAAAAGATTGGAGACATCTACATCGGTCTAGATGGGGTGGTCTCTACTGCTAATGGCCTACGAGAGCGTCTGGCTAACGTGAAGAAGTCCCAGGAATCTATCGAACGTCTCAGCTCCTTCATGACAAAGGCCGTGAGCCTGACCCAAGCAATCGGTACGTTGACGACTGCAGTTGCACCCTCCCTGCCTGATCACGAAGCATTGAGGGAGACTTCTGACAAGCACTCGGACTTGGACGGTTTCTACTCTAGAGTGTCGGAGATTGCTCCCAAAATACGCAACCTGACCGGAATCTCCAAGATCGAGCTGCCTGACGACACCCGTATCAGGCAGACCTACCAGCAGCTGTTGGAGATCAAGACGTTGCAGGCCAGACTGCACGGCTTGGAGGTTACTCTGGATGGTTGGGCTGGTTGGGGTGCTGTGCCGAACGCTGAAGACCCCGCACTCTTTGAAGCGAAGTTGAACGCCTTACGGAAGGTAAATTCCTTCATCAGCAAAGTGCTGAACACCGAAGCGAGCTTTCTGTCCGTCCAGAAGGACTTGGCATCCGCCGTCAAGCTTGAGGAAAGCATCGTTCTGGATCTGGAAGCTTTGGGCGTCTGTCCGACGTGCACACAACCAATTAGCGGGCAACACCTACACAAGGAGGCCTCGTGAGGTTCATCTTTAGAACGGATGTTCACGCTGCCGACAAGGGCCCCGCCTCTTGGAAAGGGGACTACCCTGCCGAGATTCGAAGCAATCTGGTCCAAATAGGCCAGATGGCCAAGGATCATGGGGCCATTGCAGTCTTGGACGGAGGGGACTTCTTTCATGTGAAGGACCCTTTGCGGAACTCTCACGCTTTGGTCAAAGACGTGATGTCGATCCACAATGATTACCATTGTCCTGTCTATTGCGTAGAGGGCAATCACGACATTGTAGGTAACAATCTGACCACCATCCTCAAACAGCCGTTGGGGGTCCTGTTCGAGTCAGGGGTGTTCAAGGAGCTCCGAGAAGAGGTCTTCATAGACGGATTGGAGCAGGTTAGAGTGGTAGGGTTCCCCTACAGCTCGGAACGCACCCTGAGGGAGATACAAGCCTTCAGAAAGCAGCCTGGCGATACCGCCATGATTGCGATCATCCATGCCTTGGCGGGTGAGAACCCTCCCCCAAATGTCGAAGACTTCTTTGGGGAGCCGGTGTTCCGCTACGACAGTATGTTGGTCGAGGGTGGGTTCGATGTCCTGTGTTTTGGGCATTGGCATCGAGACCAGGGAATCGTTCAGCTAGAGGGACGGTACTTCGTCAATCAAGGGGCTGTTTCCCGAGGGGCGTTGGTCAAAGAAAACCTGGAACGAACGCCGAAAGTAGCTTTGATAGAGGTAGATCAAGGCCAAATCAGCGTCAAAGCCCTTCCCCTGACGGTATTGCCTGCGGAGGAAGTATTTGATGTCGAGCGCAAAGAACGTCTGGAGAAGGAATCTCTGGCGATCGACCAGTTCGTCATTCAACTAGAGAACGATGCGATTGCGGCCAATGAAGAGGGCCAACCTCAGAATGTCGATAGCAGTTTACAGGCTTTGGACTCCTTTGCTCCTGAAGTGATAACCAGAGCCAAATTCTACCTAGATAAGGCCAGAGCCTGATGTACCTATCCTATAGTGGTTTCAAGAAATACGACAGTTGCACATTTGACTACTGGAACGGCTACATCGCCAAGACCACGGTCGAGGGTCCTGATGATCGTCTAGGGTCGATTTACGGCTCTGTGGTGGGACAGCTGTTTGAGCAGTTCTACGTGGAACAGCTCTGGCGCCAGCCGGAGGTGCAGAAAATAATGCTTTCCCGAGTGGAGTCTCAGATCAACGAATGCATTGCCAAAGAGACCTCCAAGGGCGGCGTGTTGTTGTGGAAGGGTGACGGGCCCAACCAGAATCAATATGGCATGTACCTCAACAAGGAAGAGCTGATAGCAGATGTTAGGGATGCGATCCCTAGAGGTCTTCGCATCATCCGGTACCACCGACTGTTAGGCCCCAGGGCGGAAGCCGAGACCAAGTTGGATTTCAAAGCTCCTAATGGGGACATTTGGGGAGGACGTTCGGACTTCATCATTCAGCGGACCGCCCCCAACAACGATTTGTTGATTGTTGACGGGAAAGGTTCCAAACATCGGGACAAGTACGTCGATCCTCGCCAACTCCAGTGGTATGCTATGTTGTATCAGCTTCAGACTGGACAGTTGCCAGACAAGCTGGCCTTCTTGTTCTGGCGCTACGAGCCTGTGGAGAGCATCGATTGGGTCAGTACCTCGGAAGGGGAGATCAAGTCTCTTTTCACACAGGTCAAGGATACGATCGAGGAGATCAAGGCAAAAGAGAGAGTCGTACTACCAACGGCGCCCTTCTCCAAAGCTAGGGAGACTTTCACCCCGAACCCAAAGCCTGAGAATTGCAGGTTTTGTCCTTACGCTGTCGAAGCTATCTGCCCCAAGGGTTTCAAGGTACAGCAGGATATTCAGGCTCAACAGAAAAAGAGGAAACACAAATGAACTCACTAGAGCAAATAAGCGAAAAAGTCGAAGAACTAAGCAAGCGGTACAAGGCCGCCAACACCAAAAAGTCAACTCTCAGCGGTCTTCTTCAAGCCAAGAAGGAAGAGTTGGTGTCTCTGAAGAGGGAAATAGAGGAAGCGGGCTATGACCCAAAACGCCTCAAGGAAGACCGTGATCGTTTGCAGGCCGATGTGACGGCCATGATCGAAGATTTCGACAAGAAGCTCTGCGAAGTAGAACAGGCTCTAGCAGCCTTCAGTACCACCTGACCCTGAAAGACACACCCCAAAATGAAGATCAAAACCACAGTAGAGGCCTTGAGCAAGGCCTTAGAGATTGCCAATATCGTCAAGCCAAAACTACGCGGGAGTGCCGACACCGCCTTCTTGATTGCCACCAACGGTGGTAAGGTGTACGTCCATTCTCACGATGGTGTGAGGTACATCCGTTCTGAGCTGGCTGTGGAATCGATTGAGGGGGAGGGCGGCTTCACCTTCCCTAGTGACAAGATTGGCTCCTTGAAGTACGTGGCTGGCTGGATCGAACTGGAGTCGGGTCAGGACGAGAAACGCCATTGGCTCAAGTACACGACAGAAGGTGGGGCCAAGGTTGATCTGTCGACCTACGATCCAACCAACTTCACCACTCTGGTCCGTAAGTTCAGCGAGGCCACAGAAGAGAGGACCTTTCACACGGCCATCCTTCGAGACGCTTTGAAGAGTATTGCTGCTTTCACACCCTCTGAGGCGGTCAAGACAGATGAACATCTCAACACCCTCCAGATTTTCGATACCAGCCGTCCCGAGTGGGAGAAGGGGGACGGTATCATGTTTGGTGCAGATGGTACCCGTGCGGCCTACTACTCTTGTGAAGCCCTGAAGGGTAAGGGGTTGGGGGTCCACATTGAAAATCTGAACTACCTCAACAACTTCCTGGGTAAGTGTGGTTCAGAGGTCAAGGTTCGCTTTGGCGAAGGTTCCAACTTCTTGATCGAGTTGATCCCTGACGAGAATGGGGCTCTCACCGAGGGCGCTGTGATCGGTTGGGCCAGCCATGTCAAGGAGCATAGCCGTTTCCAGTACTACGCCACCAGCCAGGATAAGTCGGTCCTGATGGTGTCGAAGGAGTTGATCCTCAAGTCTCTCAAGCATATGCGAGCGGTTTTGTCGACCGATCAGGATAAGATCCGTCTGATCTACAAGGACGGATTCCTACACTTCAAGGCAATTGATGGCTCGGACGACATCACCAGCGCTCCTGTTGGGGTCGACAGTCTGAAGCTTGAGGATGGGTCGGATTCTATCCCGTCGTTCGAATTCAACGTCAATGTGGATCACTTCATCAGCCTGTTTGAATCGGCGAAGGGGTATGCTGTCGAGCTTAGGACGGCGCTCGTACCGGCGAGTAAGACTCGCCCCAAAGAGGCTGCCTTCTTCCGTACTTTCGACCGCTTCAACCTGAATGCTGACGGTGAAGTGGTTATTTCCCCAGAAGGTTCCTACGAATGCCTAGTGACACGCTTCATGCCTTCGAAGCAAGGGTAAAGAGCGTCGAAGCCTCTGCAACTCGTCTGACGGTCCTACGAGATAGGGCCGCGGACGAGTTGCGGGCCAAGAAAGCGGAAGTACTCCACCTGGATCAGGAAATAGAAATCCTGTCCAAGGTGGTGGAGCTCTTCCGCGCACTTTTGGATCAATTGGTTGAGAAGCAGGTACGATCTGTGGAAAAGATTGCAACTGAAGGGTTGCAGACCATTTTCACTGATCAGATTCTGAGCCTTGAATCTGAGGTTGGCCCAAAGCACAACAAAATCTCGGTCGACTTCTTCATTCGGAGAGGGTTGAAGGGCAGCCATCGTTCCCATAGAGGTAAACCGCTCGAAGCCTTCGGTGGCGGACCTTCTACCGTCGTATCGTTGATCTTGAGGGTCTTGGCTATCAAGCGTCTGAAGCTGTGGCCGGTCCTGATCTTGGATGAATCGCTGGGAGCAGTATCAGATGAGTATGTTGACTACACCAGTCAGTTCCTGAGAGGCGTGGCCGAGAAGTTGGGGTTCGACCTATTGCTGGTCACCCACAAGCCCGCCTACAAGGAACATGCACATAATGTCTACCGTTGCTCAGAAGTCTTCGAGGAAGACGGTGTAACACCATTTTTGATAGTGAAGAAGGTGCCCTCTTGAAGACTCCCGAGGAAATACTAGCCAAAGCTAGGGGCTTGCTGTGCGCCGAACTGGACCGTAGGGTCCTGGAGGCTAGCCAGAGATTACCGCATCTCTGCGTCCACAACCACAGGCAACCTGTCGAACCACGTCCCGAGGAACATAGGGTGGGGCTACCTATCATTGTTACCCCCAACACTATTGGCCTCTGTATGCTCAATTCTGAGAACCCTGAGGAATGGCAAGGGACCATCTGTGAAGACCCTATCGATGCTAAGCGATGCCCCTTCTTCACTGCTTTGCAAACCAAAGAGTCCCTCTTCAGAGAGTTCGTGTCCCAAACCTCCAATCCGGAATGGTTGGAACTGAATATGCCTGGCGTGCACGAGCTGTTGTGGGCGGCAGGCATCAGTCAAACACTTGCTATCCCTTGGTGGAAGCGGGTGTTGTTGTGGTTTAAGAGGATTCGAATTGAACCCGTCATCACAGTACCCGACTTGACCCCTCTACTTTCGGCACCCAAGAATGAAAATCTCGGTTCTTGAACGAATCTTGATTGCTGAACGGCTTCGAAAGGAAGCCACTCCAATCGCCAATAAACGACCCATGGACAAGTCGAGAGGTCCGTGGGTCGTTTCCAATACGAAGGGGCGATTGCTCCAGACCTTTCTGCGCACTGATCCTCTTCAGTCAGAGCCCTTCGTCCTACAAGGGTTTTTCGAATGTCCTATAGACGAAGAAAACCCCGTAGTGGCTGGCTTATTTGAGACTGTGGGTACTCTATCTAAGAGTCTAGGCTGGGATAATCGGTGCGTCAATCTGTCGGATGCCGTGCGGAAAATGACCTCATTTCAGCTAGAAGCCCGTTATCTGTTGCTCCCGTATTCCGACTTACCTAGAATCTGCGGCGCCGAATTGTCAGAAGATGAAGTGGATCGGCTAACTCTTTCTAGGGGGTATGTGGCCGAATCGGAGGGCATCCTAATCCTAGTTACTGATGCTTTGGCGGAGGGTCAAGCCATACTGAGCACCTCCCCTGGATTGGTGGGGCACTACATGAGGTCTAGGGAATTCCTGTCAATCATGTTGTGTCAGGCGGATCGTTCCCTTATCCTAATAGGTCATGACTCGGTGGCTTGATACTCTGGTAGAGTTTGCGGCCACTGGAGTGACGGAACAGGTAGCCGAAGCCTTATACGCCCGAGGTGTGACCGACACCCAGATTTCCAGCTATCAGATAGGGTATCTAAATAGGCGTCTTCCGCCCATGGAGGGGGCGGCCGACTTCTTAGAGTGGTGTTGGCAAGGGAGACGTCTGAACGACATGTTGGTATTCCCGATGACCAATGCCTTGGGGCAGGTGAAGGGGGTACAGTTTAGACACCTGGATCGAGCCGCCAAAGGATATACCGACTATTTGTTGGACCATGATGAGCCGGTACTGTTCGGGCTCGCTCAGGCGATGCCTCATGTGTGGCAAAGCCAGTCAATCTGGATTGTCGAAGGTGCGTTTGACCTTTTTCCCATCCAAAGGGTCTATCCTAACATCATCCCCACGATGACCGCCGCTGTCAGCACAGCCTTGTTGCGGTTCCTCAAACGCAACGTCCGAAACGTTTGGTTGGGGTACGACATGGACCCTACAGGGTGGAAAGGGGCCAAAGAACTTGCCCAACATGACGCCCCCGACTTTCGGGTGCACATCCCCAAGTTCCCCCGCTTGAAGTTTTTTGATGGTCGCGAGGCTAAAGACCCATCTGACCTTTGGGAAATCCTCGGAGACGATAAATTCGGTGTATACCTAAAGAATCTGGGAACTTGACCCAGCTAAGGAAATAGAGACAATGGCCAAAATATACAGTGAAGCTGAAGACGTTGCCAAAATAGCTGCGGGCCTGATCCCCAACTACCACCCTGAATTGGCGGATGCTCGGATCAGCTACGTGTTCGTTGACAAGGCCTCCAATAAAGGTGGTCGCCCTCTTTACGGCAAGGTCAAGAAGTTCAGCGGTTACTTTGAGTGGGCCCTCGAACGAGACTTCGTAATCGAGGTGGCGGCCGACCTGTGGCAGGAACTATCGGAGTCTCAAAGGACCGCTCTGGTGGACCACCTTCTTGAGCATCTGACTGGTGAGGAAGACGAGAAGACCGGCACCATGAATTGGTCCACAAGAGAGCCAGACGTTCAAGAGTTCTCTTCAATCCTATCTCGCCACGGTGCTTGGCATCAGGGTCTGGCAGGATTCGTCTCTATCGCCCAGAAACTAGACCTGGGGAGTTTGGTGGAGACTGAGGAAGAGAATCTGGCAGAGGACTTGCTGCAAACGACCGAGGTTTGATATGTGGGACAAGCGGTACCGCCCAGTACGTTTTTCCGACGTATTGGGCCAGGAAAGTGCTGCCCTAGTTCTCAAGGCGCGGTTGGTCAAAGGTACGGCTCTCGACACGAGCTACATCTTTAGCGGCGGGCACGGGCAAGGAAAAACGACCCTTGCCCGTATCCTCGCCCGAGCGATGCTTTGCCAGGATCTCCAATCGGATGGGGAGCCGTGCAATGTCTGCAACAACTGCAAAGAGGTTTTCGCAGACACCAGCCAAGCATTTACGGAGACGGACGCGGCTTCAAACGGCACAATCGATCACATGAGGAAGATCGTCAAAGACCTTCCTTTCGCCATCCAAGGTGCAGAAAAACGTATCTACCTGTTCGATGAAATGCACCGGATGAGCGCCGCTTCCCAAGATGTGTTGCTAAAACCCATCGAGGAAGCCAAATTTGTCGGCATTTTTTGCACAACTGAGGCAGAAAAGATCAGAGGTCCGATCCGATCTAGGTGTGAGGAATATAAGATTCGCTCCATCCCTCGTGAGGATCTGCTCACTAGGATGTGTTGGATTCTGACCCAAGAAGGGGTGGGGTTTGAGGAAGATGCTGTACTGACGGTGATTGACGCATCGCACAGCCATGTGCGCGACATCATCAATACCTTGGAGATGATTGCCCAACTGGGTGAAATAACCAGCGCCTCAGTGAGAGAGTATCTCAATTTGTCGGTGGTTTCGAAATATTATGAGATCTTACTCTCGTTAGGAACTCCCTCTACAGCTATTCAACTCGTAGAGATGACTTGCGATCAGGTTGGACCTGAGGCAGTATACGAAGGTTTGGCAGAGGCAGCCATGACCAGCTATCGCATGGCTAACAACATGTACGTGGATTATACTTACGTCGACAAACCGTTAGCCCAGAAGCTGCAACTCCAATATGGGGATAGCCTGTTGCAGCTGGCCGAGCACTTCCTAGGTACCTCGAAGGCGACCCGCCTCCGTTTACTATGTGATGTAATGTCATGTGTGTCTGGAACGCCACCAGCCAAAGATACGTCGACCAAAACAGTCTTGGTGCAGGTTCAGGCATCTCCAGCACAGGAAACGGCCTCCACAGTCGCTCCAACCGCAGCTCCTGTCGCAAAGGTGGAAGTTGTTCTGCCCACCCCTCCGGTTGCAGAGACGAAACGCCCTTCTAGCCCACCCCCCTCAGATCGGAAGGTGGGTAACTTGGGTTCTGACGATGCGCGGGCTCTTACGTCTTTGGATGACAAGGCGGTACGGAAGGATATGCCTCGTGGGACGCACGACGCCGATACACGAGTCCTTTTCAAGGACACCCCTAAGGGTCGTGCCGACTTGATAACCGCAGAAGAGTGGCGCATCAGCTTTGAACAACGTCTGAAAATACTGGGCGTAGGGGCGGCTTGATGGGGTCGTGGGTCGTATTGGAGCTCACCTCTAGGGGTGATCAGGAAGATCCTGAGATTATCAAATCGGCGATCCTCCGTTCGTTGAAGAGAGCCGAGGTGTTTGTTCCAGCGGCTGTCACTCAAATAGCAGATGCGCGGTCCGTCCACATACTGATGGAAGGGTATGTGTTCGTTCGGCTTGACAGAGCTCCTCAGGAATACTTTCGCCTAGAGAACACTAAATACATCCAGTCAGTCCTTGCTCTGCCTGGTATGACGGGTCGAGCTAGGAAATTGTCCACAGTGGAAGATTCCGCTATAGACAAAATGAAAGAGCAAATACGACTCCTGGTAGATCAGGGGATCGGTATTGGGGATAGGGTCCGCATCACTTCCGGCCCCTATAAAAACATGGGGGCCAAAGTCATCGAGGAGATTCCCGAGGAAGGGAAGGTACAGGTCTGGATCGATCTGCGATCCAAACAGAGTTTGGTGACGCTTCCTAGGAGCTTCCTTGTCGTTGAAGAGAGAGCCCCGTTATCGAATGAGAATAGTCGTCTAACGGCACTCCGTGATTGGGCGATGGCAGCCTATCCTATAGTACGATGGACCGCCCCTTTTGATGATTTGGTCCAGACGTATCGAACCTATGCTCATGTGGAAATCTGGTATCGCAAGCTAACTGCGATCTCCGATCTACAGCTATTTCTGAAAGATACCCCCGCTTTCTCAAAGATGTTGTCGCAAATCCGCGAGAAAACAGAGCACTTGAAGAAGATGCGGGATTGGGAATCTAGGGGCCGACTTCTGTACAGTTATGTGGCGTTCAACAATGATCGTTACAGTGATATTGTATTCAACAGTCTGCAGTCCAAGCTAGACAAGTTGACCAAGATAGACGGGATCCTGAAAAGGATTCGCAATCTTTGGGATGATGTTGACAGTATTTCTAGGGCTTTGGCACATAAGCAGGAAAAAGATATGGTCGAAAATGTGATCGTGGATGGGCACAATCTGGCGTGCCGTTGTGCCTACGCACCTGGATTGTCCAATCTTACGGACAGTAAGGGACGTCCGACAGGGGCTATGGTAGGATTTCTTCGTAGTCTAGGGTCCCTCAAGAAGAGGTACCCTGATGCTGCTCTCTACGTAACTTGGGACGGCAGCTCGAAGCGTCGCAAGTCACGTTTTTCTGAGTACAAGGCGCAAAGGAACTCCAATCCTCCAGATCTGACCGTCCTGAAGAAGATCCTCCCATTGTTGGGTGTCCGACAGGCTTGGAACAAGGAAGAGGAGGCGGACGATGTGATCGCCACCCTGACTAGGCGTGAACTTGCTCGGCAGAAGAACGTCATGTTCTCTACCGATAAAGATTTGTTGCAACTCGTCAATGACGATACTTCGCTTTTGATTCCGCCGGTCGGCTCGCGCAACGAGATCTTGTTCGACCCTACCACCGTTCTAGAAACTATCGGAGTCGCGCCGTCCAAGATGGTTCAACTCCGAGCCTTTTACGGGGACGACTCTGACAATATCCCGGGCGTCCCGCGTGTACCCAAGAAAGTCCTGAAAGCGCTTATCCAAGCTCATGGGTCTGTGGATGCCGTCTATCGGTCAGGCCTCACTGGTTTGACTAAAGGTCAGTATGAGAGGTTGCGCAGCTTCGAACCGCAAATTAGAATAAATGTGGAACTCATGTCTCTGGTGGATGTCGATATCGAATCGATCCCCACAGATATGGACCCCAACGTGGCGCAGGCCATTCTGGCGGACTACGATATCCAGCCCGAGCTGCTGAATACCTTCTTCAGGAGACCTGAGTAAAATGAGTAATGGTTACGTTATCTCCATCGACCCTTCAGAGCTGGCCAATCGTTTCTCATCTGAGGACCCCAGGTTCGACAATGAGGACGAGAAAATAGATGAAGATCTCGTAACCAATGTAAGCGCGGATGTGTTGTCCGATTACTTGTCGGATGGGGACTATGAGAGTCGGATCTCCCCTCTGCTGGACTGCATCCCAGAACGAGAAGCGGACCTGATCTACCTCTATTTCATTCAAAAGAAGCGTCAAGCAGATATTGCCGCCATCTTTGGGGTCACTCAGGCGGCTATCAGTTATCGTTTGGACCGAGGTATCAAGCGTCTCAAATTCCTGCTCTCGATCCCAACCGTGTCAAAAGAGGACCTTGAGACCAACCTGGCGACCATCTTCCCCCAGAAGATCGATATCGATATCCTGATCGGTATGTGGGTGTCCACATGCCAATCAGAGGTAGCGTCCAAACTAGGTCTCACTCAAGGGCGGGTCCGCCATCGCTTCTTCAAGGCGGTCAAGACTTTGCAAGAGACAGCCGACAAGGACGAACAGTATCGCCCATACGAGAAAATATTCAGCGCCATCGCTCAGAATTTCAACATACGTAGGGAAGTGTCGTTACCTCAATGGAAGGATCGGGGCGGCGACGAATGTACTTGAGGCCTAGAGGTCGATCTACACTAAGGATTGTAGCCTAAGACCTCTAGAAATAAGCCTTTTTTACTTATAGGGAGGCAATTGGTGGAGGAGTCTACCTTGCCGTTCCCCCCTTCCAGGATTCAAACCCAAGATATAAAGTTCAGTGTCCTGGTAAATTCCAGAACGTGGAGCTGGACTACGCGAATGGATGTGTCGGGCCTAGAGCCTACATTCCAAATCGTTGATATCTTTACGCCTTATGGGTTTTTGAGAGATTCGATCCCACTCCCTGGGGATGTGGTGCAGTCGATGGCAGACTCGATCCAGACTCTGAAGGAGAGCTACAAGCCCACCATCTTGCTGGGCCCGCCCACCTCACTCACTTTTGATGTGGATGAGGGTCGAGGGTTTTCTCTCGCTCAGACCAGTACAGTGACCAATTCTGGAGTTTTCGGGTCCTTGCTCGATGCTTCGTTGTCATCTTCCGCTCCTTATGTGGACGTTTCCCCTGCTGTGGTGGGGGGTTTGGCGCCCAACCAGTACGGTAATTTCGATGTTGCGGTGGACTCCACCTCATTGCTGACCAGTGGCAGCCCATATCACGCCACCATCACCGTCCAGGACCCTAGAGCCACAAATACTGTCCAGACGCTTCCTGTCACGATCAATGTTCGGCCAAAGGCCGTCATTGGGACCTCCACGGCATTGGTCATTTTCACGGCAGCCCGCCCGTTGAGTGGTCCTTTTCCGCCAATCTCCGACATGTCCTTTATGGTGACCAACACCGGACCTTCTGGATCAGTCTTGGATTTCCAGATTGCTCGGTTGACGGGGCTATCCCAGAATTGGTTGTCTGGGTTCACTCCTAGCAGTGGGACCTTGGGTGCCGCCCAGAATCAGAACATCACTGTCTCGGTCGCCCCTGTGGAGGGGTTGTATCTGGGGACCTACGAGGAAACCCTTAGGATCAGTGGTTACAGTGCAAACGATTACACGGATGTTCTCATTAGACTTGTGATTACGTGAGGTATTGATGGCTGACTTCAAACTATCCAACATTCAGAGCACTGCTTCAGGTATGGACGCATTCTTTGAGTCCGAACCAACCATTATCTCCCCTTTTGGCCAAAAGGCAGCTGCTGTCAAGCCGGCCAGGATTCGTGTCGCTTCTTTGGATCAGCTCAAGGGCTTCACGAGGACAGCTTCGAACGAACTGGTTCATTTGTCGACCAATGACCTTTGGTCTATCCGCAAAGAAGGCGAAGACTTCTACATTGAGCGTCAGTTTGACAACACCTCTCCAGTAAAAGGTTGATTTGTGTCCAATCGAGATCTCATCAAGCGAGTTATGACGAAGGCAGCCGCTGTACAGAAAACAGCCGCCTTTCCTCCGTCTGACCCCACTCCCCCGGAAGAGGGTGGGGAGATAGATGGTGGGGGTGGCGGCAGCCTGACAGCAAAGCGAAATATCCCTAAAGACCACCCCTTTGATCCCAAGGCTTTGAAGCCAATGGCTCAAACGCTCTGGGCCTCAAGTGTTGCGCTGGGACACGCTCTGACAGCTTACAAGCACCTGAGTCGCCTGAAGTCCGCCACCGTCAGTCCTGACGGCATGTTGGGTGGTCGTGGGTACGTGATGGGGGTTCCGGATATTCGTAAGAAGCTGTACGCCGCTTGTGAAGCTTTGAGTGCTATCACTGATACACTTCACGATGAGATCACAGCTCCACATTGGCGCCCTCGTCTAGCAATGCTGGATGAAAACGATGCCGAGGACATCGAACGCTACGTCGAAAAATCGGAAGGAATTCTCGAAGACCCTACCGCTGAGTCTGAAGAGGAAGAGGAAGAGATCGACGCTGAGAATGACGGCGGTGAGGATCAGGACGAATCAGAGGAAGCTGAGGCGTCAAGCCTACCTGGAGGCTCTGGTAGTGAGGTCGATCAGGCTAAGCCGATGACTCGCTCGAAGGAAGCCAGTTACAACCATCAAAGCAATTCCTCAGTGTCTCCAACTGAATTGGGAGGCCCTAGGGTAGAACACTTGGATCGAGAAGATCAACCTGAGCCAGAGATGGCGTACGATGGTTGGGGTCATCCTTCTATGATCGAACGACAGCCTTACGACCAGGGGGCGGGCTACATTCCTAGTCGATACTCTGGATCATCTATGCCTGGTGCTGTCACGGAACCAACCCCCACAGACGCCTATGATTTTGGTCTTGGTTATGGGGCCAAAGGAGAGGGTGCAGGTGGGTACGGTAACCCCTCTGGCGAGGGTTACGGCAATAAGGGGGTTTACGGTCCTACCTCTGGTTTGCCAGGCACTCCTGCCGGCTCCTCGGGAGACACCACTCCAGAGTTCGATGCCGCAGTCAGCGATCACCATGCGGCTGGAGAGCTGCCCAATGATGGGGATAGGCCGGTCGCTCGTTCAGATTACTATCGAGGGGACGACACGTTTGCTCAATCAGAGATGCCGGGGGAACCTACTCCTGCAGGTCAGATGTCTCCCAGCATGATGAACACAGACTATACGTACGAGGACTTGGAAACTCCTTATGTGCGATACGACTACAGCACTCACACTTACCGGCCAGATCCAATACACAATAGGCCCGAAAAAACAGACAGGACGAACTGATGGCTGATCTTGGCGACTTGACCAACTTTATGAAAGAGGGCAGCTCCGGCGTCTCAGATTTGGATTGGCTGGATGTCGATGAGGCTGAGTATCGTGCTCAGGATCGCCTGCCAAAGCAGAATCTGGATATCGCTCCAGATCTGATTGCCTTGTGGAACCATCAGGACGAGTCTCCTTCAAGATTGGTACCCAACAAGGGGGAACCAAAGACGATGGGCGATCTGTCGTCTATCCACGGAAAACTCCGTTCTGTCCCAGAAGATTTGATTCGTACTGCTCGTTTGGCGATTATGCAGTCAACGGACCCCCAGAAGATCAGTCATGCCTTATCTTCTAGGTACGACTCTACCGTCTTGGGTCTAGCCAAAACCGCTCTGGCGACCGTCATGGCTGAGCGTGGTCTACTTGGTAAGCTGTACATCAGCGCGGCCGACTTCCCTGATTGTGCTAAAGGGGGTAAAACTGCTTCAGAGTTCGTCCGCCGTTTCGCCCTAGACGCTCCGTTCGTTCTTGCCAAGCAGGCTTGCGGTGATTGTGTACACCGCTCTGTGCAGGCTGACGGTAGCAGTGTGTGTGGTGTGTTTCACAAGGACCTTCAGATTGAGGTTCCATACACTGAAGCGTTGGCCAGTACGATTGAGAAACAACAAGCGGCAAGGGGAAGATCGGTCCAGGCTTCTACGGGAAGCACCCCCAAGGAACGTATTCGTCAAGCCTTTTTGGGTGAGATGTCGACCATTCCAGTAGCCTTTACGGGCCGACCACAAGCTCCACAAGCTCCTATCCCTCAAGGCAACACTTCTGAGCAATTGATTGCAGTCGCGAGCCTGACCAAGAAGCGGGATGTTGAAGCTCAGCAAAAGATCGCAGCTTCCAAGGCCCGCCCAATCATTGCTCTTTTGAGCCGTGAAATGCTCAAGGGTCATAGTGAGCCAGAGCTGGTTCATGCGTTGAGGCTCGCTTTCGACCTGACGTTGCTTGAGGAAACCAAGTCCGAGTGGGTGCCGTTGTTCAAGCAAGCAGGCCTCTATGGGGCTGTTTACTCCAATCAGACCTCGTTCGATGATTGTCGAGAGGGGGCGGACTTTATCAACAAGCACGGATCGAAGGTTCGAGCCATTGTGGCGGGTGACAAGTGCCAGACCTGTATCTTCAACAAGGTGGGCCGCTGCATGATGTACGGCCGCGCATTGGTGGCTTCTGCTGAAGCAGTCTTGACCCCCACCACGGTTGCAGCGGTGTTGGATGAGCACCGCATTGCAGGAAAGTTGCCGCACGATGCTGCCAAGTGTTCGTGGGGTCCGACTCCAGTTGAGGCTCTCAAGGCCATCCACAAGGCCGCTTCTGCCCCGTTGGCGTCCAGCGGCTCAGCGGTCCGTAGTTCGATTGAGAAGGCTTTCTATGGGCAATCCAGGGCTGCCAGCACCAATGAGTTGACCAAACGAGAGATCCTAAAGTCGGCTTCCAAGTACATGAACGAAGGCCTTTACGGCCAAGACCTGCTCAATCTGCTGAAGAGCCGTTTTGACGTACGGGACCTTCAAGCAACAGCGGGTGAGCTCAAAGTGGTGTTGGCCGAACAGGGTCTACAGGGTATCAAGTACATCGATCCCACCGTCTATGACGACTATGGGAAGGGTTGTGCCACTGCCTCAACAGCCCACCGTTCTAGGGCGGCAGTACAGTACCTGAAGGTAGGGGACAAGTGCGCTTCCTGTGTGCATCAAACTCGTCCTGGCTTCTGCTCAGTCATCAACAAGCAATTGGTAGTTGAACCCCCTTATATCGACAAAATGGCCGAACAACGAGCCATTTTGGCCTCTGGCGCCTCAACTGTCGTGTCGTACGAAAGCCTCATGAACAACGGCTTGAGCGTGATGCAAGAGTATCAGCTCCAGCACGATGATGGGAGCTTTGACCTCCAACCCGAACTAAAGACAGCTAGCCAGAATATCGAGTTTGGGAGCCATCAGAAAGTTCGACTGTGATCTCCGCACGTCGGATTGTGGTTCGCTTCAAGCAAGCGGACCAAGCTCCTGGCGCTCGTCAAAAGGCGTGGAAAAACACCACGCCTATCAACAAGCCCAAGGGGATAGGTACGGCTATCACGAAAGATTACGGGACATCCAAGGATGAGGGGGATGACATTGTGGAGCCGGATCGGCGAGATCTTCGCCCTGAGGATGTGTTCACCCCTACTCCAGACCAGACGGGGGTACTGAACTTGGTTCAATCGGGCAAGGACCTGTCCAAGGCTATCTCCAATCAGATCCCGAAAGACAAGGGTTACGATGTAGTACGTAACTTGTCCCAATACTTGATTCGTACTGAGGGGAATGGCGCGAAAGGAACGGCGGAAGGTAAGAAGTGATGTCAGATGAAAATGAAAATTCAGATACGGCGAAAATAGGTCCTTTGGCGATGGTGGTGCCGATGCACGCTGCTACCGGCCCTATCAAACGAGGACCTGGTCGGCCGAAGAAAATCAATCCCAAGCCGACCGTAGATGACCTGGCCTACCACGCTGAAATACAGCGATTGAAGGCGGAGTACATTGAATCAGACTCAGTAGCCAAAGCAGTCAAGACACGCCAAGATCCTCTTGAGACGTTGCAGAAGATCAAAGAGGAAATCGCCAATGAGGCGGCTTCCCTCTACTGTGATCGGGTGGAGGCTGCCAAATACGGCAAAGATACGACCCAAATATCTAGTCGACGGATTGGTGCCCTCAAAGATGTGGCCTCGATCGAACTAGAGATGCGGAAGTTGGGACACAACTTCATCGATTTCAACAGTGAACGGATGCAAAAAGTCTTCGCGTTTTTCATCGACACAATTCGGAACGCGGCTACCGAGACCCTGACTACCGAACAAGTGGATATGCTTTTCAACCGCCTTGAGACCGAATTGGATGGCTGGACAGAAAAAGCCCAGAATCTATGAGGTAGCGAGTGCCTGCAGAGAAGAAACGGGACGGACTATCTAGTCTAGTCCGAAGCTCCAATCAGAAAGTCAAAGCGGCTCAAGCGGCTGTCACCAATTCAGGTGCAGCTTCGGGTCCCAAGATTTTCAGCATATTGGAATACATCGAACAGCCCTGGGGGCTGAACATGACGCTGTATCCAGCACAGCGGTTCCTTGTCAAGCTCTACTACAATCTTGAGCTAGACACCCATATTCCTGAGGATCCGAATCGGCGAATCCAGGTTACCGATATGCTCAAGACCAAGGTCTTGTACGAGCTGTCGGAACGGGATTACCTGTCCTTCCTCCACAATGAGGGGCGTTGCAATATTGGTGTGCAGGATCACGATCGACGGGAACTGGTACTGTCGATCGGACGCCGTGGCGGCAAAACGACTTTATCTGGCATTTTCGCCTCTTACGAGGTGTACCGCCTCCTCAATCTCTACAACCCTCAGGAGTACTACGGTCTACCGAACGGAAACCGTATCCAGATCATCTCGGTGGCGACCGACAAGGATCAGGCAGGTCTGTTGTTCAACGAAGTGGCCTCACACATTGTCAAATGTGAGTACTTCAAACCTCATACAGCTTCTAACACCCAGACCTTTCTCAACTTCCGTACCCCCTACGACATCGAGAAATTCGGTACAGATGTGCGGAATGGGGACGGTAAGTACCAATCGCTGAACGGTAAAGCCACCATCCGTGTCACATTCAAGGGTGCGAACGGCAAGGGGCTCCGTGGTGCGGGTAACGTCGTCATCATCCTGGACGAGGTGGCGCACTTTCTTGAGAAGGGTGGTATGTCGGCTGAGGATGTGTACGGCGCTGTTGTGCCGTCATCGGCCGCCTACTCGAAGAAAGATCCTGTATCTCGCCGTCCTCTCATCGACCCTGTAACGGGCAAGGAAGCGCCGGTAGAGAGCCGTATCATCCTCATTTCCTCGCCTTTGGGCCGTTCTGGCTTGTTTTACAACAAGTTCGATCTGGCGATGCGGGGCGGACCTGGTTCGGAAAACATCCTTGCCATCCAAGCCCCCACCTGGGAAATCAACCCGACCGTTCCTAGCAGCTACTACAAGGAAAAGTACCACGCCGATCCTGTGACGTTCGTGACCGAACACGGAGCTCAGTTCAGTGACCAGGTTCGTGGTTGGGTGGAACGTGAAACGGATTTGATGGCTTGCGTCAAGCCAGAGCTTCGCCCAAAGGTGATGGGTGTGCCTCGATCCCCCCATCAGATGGGAATCGACGTTGGACTTGTGAATGACGGGACCGCTATTGCGATCACTCATGTGGAAGGGACCAAGATCGTCCTTGATTACCACGAAATATGGTACGCAGGTCAGAATTGGCGTGACGTCAATCCACACCTAGACCTCAGTCAGGCTACCGACTACGCCAAGCAGTTGAGTAACGTTGAACGTATCGATTTTGACGCCATTGGGGAATGGATTCGGGCCTTGTGCAGGAAATTCCACATCACTGCAGGAATTTTTGACCGTTGGAACGGCATCCCTCTAGAACAGAATCTACACAAGCATGGCTTGAAGCAGTTCACCTCTGAATTCTACACCAGAGATCAGACCAGCAAGATGTATCAGGTGGCCAAAATGTTCATGTTCGATGAGAATCTCGAACTGTACGACTGGCCTATCCCAGAACGAGTCAGGGACGGGAGCAAACACTCCCCCTTGATTGCCGAGCTGTTGACCCTCCAAGCTGAACAAATCAGCAAGAACATCGTATCGGTTCAAGCACCCAAAAAAGCCGGCGCTCATGACGATATGAGCGATGCTTTGATACGCTCCATCTGGTTGAGCTCAGAGGTTTTGATGAACCAAAAACACACCACTCATGGGAGTGTCTATCGCCCGATTGTTGCTTCCAGCCCAAGCGTTCAAAGCTACCAGATGACTCGTATGATGAAACACGGTATGGGCGATCGTAGCTTGATTGGACGTCGTTCTGTCCGAAGGAGAGGGTGAATTGGAAGAGCCCCGTCCTCTACAGCTTGTGTTCTCCAATCGGGTGATTCGCCAATTTGCGGACCATTTGTTGGGGGCAGACTTGATCATCAATCCAGAAGATTTCATGCTTCTGAGGTTGGTGTTCCGAAAAGGTGGCGGTAGCTGGGAGAAGCTATTTAGAGGGGACATCCAGCAGCTTACGTTTCTCGAACGCATCATATCTAAGTGGGGGCAATCCCCTGATAGAAAACGTGAACCAAAGGATGAATGATGCCTCCTGAGCAATACCGCACACGTGATTGTGTGATCCTTGTGAAAGGAGATTGTTACACTGTCACTGTAGATCAGTTGATGGCTGCCAAAGGTTGGCAAGGTGGTCAGGGAGTTCAATGGGTAGCGGCCGCTAGAGATGAATTTCGCGTCACTTATTCGGACGGCCTGTATGCGGGATTCCTGCTTTGGGGATCTGATGAATCGTCAGATCAATTTACCGCCATCACCAAGAATCAGCCTGCCTATCAATTCGCCACCATTGGGGCAGGTGGCTGGGTCATCATGACGACTGCTTTTGAGAGGTACACCTATGCTTCTAGGCAAGCAGGGCCGTTGGTCCCCATAACGTATCAATCTAGCGACCGGCTTGTGTTCTCACTTCGAGGGTATTTCACCACAGAAGATGAGTGGACACTGACTGGAGACCCTAGGGGAGCCAACGAGTATTTCATAGCTTTTGTGATCCAACCTCCTACATCTGTGACTTCTCAGTACATGACCATACAGGTGAGCATATGACTGAGATCTTCCGAACTCGGGATTGCGTGGTGTTTTTCAAGGGGGACGCCTACACGGTCGCCATCTCTCCTCAAATGAAACAAGGTGGTTGGGCCGGGGGTCAAGCGGTGATGTGGCAAGACTCACCCCTCGATGAATTCAGAGTGACCTACTCGGACGGTCTATATGGGGGCTTCTTCCTTTGGGGATCCAACGAATCTTCAGATCAGTACGTATCATTCTTCAAGAATCAGATTGAATATGGGTTTGGGGTCCTCTGTCTTGGAGGCTGGTTGATCAGCACCCTTACGTATGAGCGGTACACCTATGCCTCTAGAATTTCAGGCCCTTTGGTGCCCATTCAGTATGTGGAAGGGCAACGCCTCAGATTCTCACTTCGAGGGTATTTCACCACAGAAGATGAATGGACCCTCTCAGGAGACCCTAGAGCTCCAAATGGTTATTACATTGGATCCGTCACACAATCCCCCAAATCACTGAATGATTCCTACCTCGGAGTGCAAACATCTATATGACCGAAATTGCACGTTTCCGTGATTGTGTGGTCTTCTTCAAGGGTGACACCACTACTGTTGCAATCTCCGATGCGATGTTGTCCGGGGGTTGGGCTGGAGGTCAGGGAGTCCAATGGGTTGGGGCGAGTGTGGACGATCGTGTGGTAACTTATTCGAGCGGCCTGTACGGCGGGTTTTTGCTGGAGGGTTCTGAAGAGGTGGGGGCTCGCTATACGTCTATGACGGATCAGCAAATAACCTACCGTTATGCGGTCATGATGTTCGGTGGAGCGCTGATCAGTACCTCTACCTATGAGCGCTACACCTACGCCTCAAGGCTTTCTGGACCGTTGGTGCCTTTGACCTACAAGCCAAACGACCCTCTGTACTTCTCTTTACGGGGATTGTTTACGAATGAGGATGAGTTGTCCCAACAAATCCCCTCTAACCCCCTAGCCCCAGCATTCTTCGTTGGCTTTGTAGCTCAGATTCCTAAAGCGTTGAACAACTATTGGTTGGGAGTTCAGACGGGACTGTGATACACTGGATGATTTCCTGATGCCTAGATTGACCAAAAAGGCCGCCGCTGCGCGGACCTCAAACATGGATACTGAGAGTCTGCTGCTTCGAATCAGAGAGGCACGACAGAACCTCGATGAGACGTTATCCAACTTGTTGGAGGCCTCTGAGGCACTTCGAGAACACGCTCGTAAAAATCGGATGGTCAATGATCGTAGCTATCAGATGTTCGCAATGACCAATCTTAGGTTCTCGGCCGCCACCTCTCAAGGCCTGAAACGTATGGCCCAGACCTCTGATCGCCTCCTTGTTCGTGCCAAAACTGAACAAGAAGAGACTGATCGACTTGAACAACAGAGACAGGAAAGAGCGAAATTGAGGAAGATTGAGGCTGCTGCGCAGACGGATCAGGTGGATCAGAGTCGACAGGTCAAAGAAGCGGCTCGAAAAACAGCCAAGTTGATCGCTCATTCCGACAATGCTTTTGAAGAACTGTATGGAGAGATGCTAAATGGCGAATGATCGCTACACCAACTATTCGAGTCCTGGGCAGTATTTGGTGCGAACTTCTGTTCGCCCCCAGGCAACCCCTCACATCGCTGGGTCCTATAGCAATCAGCTGACCTATAAGGAACGTCTGGCCCGTCAACAGCTCAAGATGGCCTCAAGCATTGGCGGTATGGGGCCAGGCGGGACTGGCTTTAGCGGCGGTTATGGGGGCGGGATGGGGGCGGGAACCATCCAAAGTTCCCACGGCAACTTCTTCAGTCCCCAACTGTCAACCGACTTCTTGGAACTGCCTCAAAGCATCCGAGAACGTCGTGAGATTTACCGACACTTCTACGAGAACGATGAATTGGTGGGGCAGGCGATTGACCTCCACACCGAACTACCGTTGTCGAAAATACGTCTCGCGGCTCCCAAGCCTCGGGAAGCTCCCCCAGGTTTCAGTAGTGCGGACAATTACGGCAAATACATTCTCGATAGATTCGAGCGTATGTGTAAAAAGACCAAGCTGTTCCGTCGGCTGATCACGATGGTTCACCACTATTGGTTAGATGGGGCGGCGGTGGTTTTTGCTGAGGATGGGCGGGTAGACCTACCTGAAGAAGTTGGGTATGAGCGACGTGTGGTCAAGCAATCCTTCCTCACAGAGGAAGGCGAGGCGATCGAACAAGACGAATCGGTCTTGGTTGAACGTGAAGATCGTGAGCAGGAAGAACACAAGTACTACCAGAAACATTATCAGGGTTGGTCCAGAATCCGTGTTCTGCCTATTGATCGAGTGATTATCACTCCTTTCGACTATTCTGACGACTCGATCATTGAGCTGATCCCTTCTGACCGTGATAAGGCCATCCTAGAACGGGCCGCTTTGGGGGATCCGGCTGCTGAGCGTCTGGCGTCCCAAATACCTGAAGAAATACGCGAATACACCATGACGGGGAAAACGATCCCGCTTGGTACCAATCCTGATGAAGGGTCGTTTGCGTTCATCCTGACAGGCAGCAAATCGGCTGATTCGAATCTTGGGCAATCGATACTGAACAGGTGTCTGAGTACGCTTTATTTCAGGGACAAGCTCCGCCAAGCACAGACATCGATCGCCTCAAGGGCAATGACTCCCAAGCGGGTTGTGTGGGCTGAAGGGTTGAGCGATGTGGATGCCGATCTGTTGCGTGAGCAGGTCGACTACTCGATGCAGGACCCAGATTACTCGATTGTGACCAATTACGAGATCCATTGGGAAGAGATGGGGTCCAAGGATCGCCTCCTTGATCTTGCTAGCGAGTATGAGCAGACCGAACGTCGTATCCTTACTGGTCTGGGCGTCACTGAGAGTTTGATGAGTGGTGAATCGCTCTACAGTGGGGATCGTCTCAAACTAGAGGTGATCAACCAGCGTTACCTACATCTGAGAGAAATACTCCAGGAATACGTTGAAGATCAACTGTTTGCTCCTGTGGCACGTAGGATGGGCTTCATAGAGAAGGACGAGTGGGGGCAAGAAGTGGTGCTACATCCGCGTCTAAGCTTCACTCGCTTGCCGTTGCGAGACAGCCAAGACACTTTCGACGCCCTGTACAATCTGTACCAGAAGGGCTCGATTTCGATCGATTTGATTCTGGAAATGCTCAATATCGACCCCAACGATACCAAAGCCAAGATTGAGCGGGATTTGTTCACGGTCAACGATGCCTTGTTCAACGAAGTCCTTCGATCGCTCTACAATGAAGTAGGCCGAGTCTTGGCCGAAAAGACAGATGTTTTGGAACGGATGGCCAAATACGTAGGCCTAGAGATCAAGCAAGAAGCCCCTCCTCAAGAGGATTCAAGGTACTGAATCAACTAACGGTCCTTTTATGCATTTTGTAAGGGTGCATGGACCGTTGGTCAACCAAGACTCCAGAGGAACGTCAGGACGACGAGGCGAGTCGTCTCGTCCGACCGGCGCCCAAACAGAAACCCCCTAGAAGAGATCTTAGGAGGGAACGAGTAACGCCCGAGGCAGACCCTGATCAAGAGAAGGATCCGGACGAAAGTCGGAACTTCAAGGATATTGGTGGGTCGGTCGGACGGGTGGTGCGCCGTTTTGCCAGAAATGAGCGTATCCCTGCCAAGAACAAAGAAACGGGTGAGACGGTACAGATCTCGCCCGACACTCTAAAAGAGAAGCCTGGTCAGTACGAGGCTGTCAAGCCAGAGGAAGAGGCCGAGCGATCTCCCAATCCTGTGGTGCCTGAGTCCAAGGAGGAGACGTCTCCTGCCGAACAGTCGACACCAAAGCCTACCGACAAGGAGCAGTTCTACCAGCAGGCTGGAGATCAGCTGCGCGAAATGTCCAAGGGGGATGCCCGTCTCAAGGACATCTTCAAACGGTTCATCACCCCTGGTGAGACCCTAAATGGCATCGTTGAGGGCAACCCCGATCTACCTGCATCGAAGTTCTTCCCCAAGGTCGATCTGCCGGACAGCATCAAGACGATTGGGGATCTGAAGGCGGCACTGGAAACTAAACCGTCTGTTGCCCCCAAGACAAAGGGTAAGAAAAAGCCAGTTGAGCCCCCCGCCCCCGCCGAGCCAGCTGCTGAGCCTGCTCCGAAGCAAGAGGAACCAAAGACCGAAGTCCCAAAGGGAGATCCGGCACAACAGCCCACCCCTTCTGAAGGCGAGTCCGCACCCAAGGCGGAACCCACGAAGGAAGAGCCTGCAAAGGAACCGGCGCAAGAGGAAAAACCTTCCAAGAAAAAGCTCAAACCACCCTCAGAAGGTCAGCGACACGGTATCGGCGAACCTGTAAGGAAACCCCCTACTGAGGCGGACCAACAAGAGGCGTTGAGTCTGTTGCTCAATACGTTTGAGCCTGAGGAAGCGGCCAACTTTGCCAGCATGCATCCACAGGACGTCAAAACTCTTGTGCGTGACTACAACACAGCCAAACTGGGAGTCAAGATCTCTAAGCCGACCGATTTTGCTGAGAAGGTAGGGCATTTCTATCAAATTGATCCTGCCAAGGTAAAACCACCCACTTATTGGCGAAAATCAGGAGAGAGAGTTCCATTCGATACATTGTCTGATGAAGAAAAAGCGGAAGCTTTGCGGTCACATCAGATGCGGATGGTGGCTCTTAGCTTGGCTGCTCGCGACAGCTTGACTCAAAAACTAGCCAACAAGAGCTCACTGACAGGCAAACCTAGGATACCTGAGAAGATCGCTGGTCAGATTGCCAAAACCTTGTTGTCCAACCCTTCTCCAAAGGTTGGAGACAAGCTAGCAGCGAAGATCTACAAGGACACACTAGCTAGCGGAGAAGAGACGGCTCGTATCAGTGATAGGGCAGTCAAGGAGCTTTTGAAGCAGGTTGATGGTAATCCGGTGGCCGCTAAGGCGACCAAAGCTTACCTCCAAGCCAACGATTACCGTCTTGCTAAAGAGCAATTTTTGACCAACAGCTCATCTGGCAACATCTCGGAGCGAGACACTCCTGAGGGCATATTGAGTGGTCTGAAGAAGGCTGGGCAATACTTTCAGAAACGCAACGCCCTTTATGGGGATGATCATTCGATCAATCCTTCCCAGAAGCTGTTTCGAACCCGCCTCATGAATAGATTGAGGACTTTGGACCCCGAGAAAGCTACCAAAGTTCAGCAACTATTAGGGCCATTGGAGCACAAGGAGTACAAGGCACTCCATAAGCGCTGGTCTTCTCAATACAGTGCTTGGGCTAATCGTAAGACCAAGCATGAAGAGGCCCTGCAGGCCTACATGAAGAATCCTCAAGGTAAACCTCCAGGAGGATTCGTTGAGGAAGCCCCACCAGAGCCAGAAAAACCAGTCACAGGTTCTCCAGAAGAGGGCCCCGATAAGGCCTCAGATATTTGGGACGATGCTTTTTCCCAGAATCAACATGAGGATGCCAGTCACGAAGCTGTCAAACAGGCTAGTGTTTTTACTTATTCTAGAACCCATGTGATGGGATCTACCAGCAAAACGAGTGTCTATCATGGTGTCGACCCGTACGCCTATGGGGCACCAGACTATCCAGGTTGGATGCAGCCGCACCAAAGAGACTTGGGAGAGTCTGATTGGACAACCATCTTGGCTGAGGCCCGTCAATTCTTAGGGTCCAGCTTGTTGGATGTGGCCGACCCGGGGGTTGACCCAGATGCTCAATTGAGAGCAGCTCTGGATCTGGCCATCTACTCAAGTCGTTACAACGGTGCAGTGAATGCCACCCAATATGCCAATCTTTTGGCCAAGTTGGCGGGCAAGCCGCAACCCAGCACGACCCAAACCCTTTTGACCGTAACTGAGAAGAGCGGGTCCTCGGACAGCACTTCTTCTTTTAACAACACATTGAGTGCCACCATTGGAGAAGTGACCCCCATGAAATCATCACGCACCGTTCGTGAATTCGCAGCTAAGGTTGCAAAGTTTGATGCCAAGACCGCGTTTGAGATGACCGACTTCGCGGATCGTTTGGCGGAGCAAGAGCAACAAGACAAGGAACAGGAGCAGAAAACTGCTGGTGAGCTGCCCCCTTGGCTGAAGAAGGACGACGACAAGGAAGAGAAGAAAGACGACAAAGAGGAGAAGAAGGAAGCTGCCAAGTACGCCTCACTCAAGGCTCTTGTGATCAAGACTGCTTCTGAGACTCCGGCCGCCGCTCGCGCCGCTTTCCGGCCACTACTCCAGGCTCTCAAGAACCTGGGCTGAACCCTTTTTACCTAGAAGGACTTAGGAACCCCACAAATGGCTAACAAACTTTCTGCAGAACAGTCAAAAAAGGCAAGCGAGATTCTCTCTGCTTTCGATCGCATCGCTTCCGACATTCAAGCGAACTTCGCCTCTATGGGGTTGTCGTTCGACAATGCCAAGCAACTTGTCAACCACCTCGATAAGGTGGCGGATGAGGCAGAGGCTCACTTCTTCGGTCCAGAATCGATGGCTCGCCGTCAGGTGGTGGTCCTAAAGAGTGCCAAGGTGATTCAAAAGGATTCGGACGAATCTTACATGGACACCTTCAACAAGCCTATGGCGCCGCTCCAGACGGATGCTGATGAACCGTACATGAGTGCTTACGCCGACGATCAGTCGAGTGCCGTCAATAACGGTAAGTCGACAACGGGCCGTCCTCTCGCTCCCTGAACTAAGTTTTAGTAAGGGACGGGCAAGTGATCGATTACTGGAAATTGACCAAGGACTTCAAGCCTGGGGACTTCGTACAGAAGTACATCCCCAGTCGAAGTGTCAGTCTATCGCCCTATGTGGGTCGCGTCACAGCGGTCCTACATGGGATCGGTTTTCTTGATGTCCAGTGGCCTTTTGACAATGAACGAGTCTCGCCTGAAGAGGTAGTGAAGGTCAACAAGGAATTCGCCGCCTACCTACCACCTAGTCTCAATTTCTCCTACTACCCTGGTTTGGAGCAAAAGAGAGAGGCTTCGAAGGGTCAATGGCGTTCAATCGAGCTGCCGGCTGGCTTCCATAAAGAGCTAGCTAGACTGTTCCACAAGGGTGCTCATGAGGTAAGGGCATATGACGAACTGTGGCATCGTTACGCCTCTTTCTCTGATGATACGGCTTTGAGGGACGAGGTGCAGAGATTTTATCGCTTTGCCTCCAACTCGGTAGACCTGTTCATCAGTGAGTTCGTCCGTAAGACGGCCACCTACTGGGCGGCTCAGAATCGTACCCACAGGGCCACCAGGGCTGAGGTTGATAACCGATGTCCCAATTGTCCTAGGTGCGGGACAGCGATGCGGAAAACCACCTATAAGATGTCTGAGGGACAGCGAACACGCTTGTTTGCTTGTCCCAAAGATTTGTACCTGATCAAGCAGGATGACATTCTTGGTCCAGGTGGGGAGCCTGTTGCATGGTGAGATCAGCCAACATTCCAGGCACTGTCAAGAATTTCTTGACCATCCTAGTGGGCCGTCTCACTCGCTATGACAAGCTTCTTCAGCAGAACGCCCTAAAGAAGGGTCGTCCAGACAACATCTATCGTCTTTCTCTTTGGCTGGGTGCCAAACAGGAAGCTGAGCAGTTGGTTCATTCCTATTTGAACGAATCAACTCCTGAGGCGTTAAATGCATTGAAGGCGGCCCTCATTAAGAAATTCCACGTGAACGATATGCCGCCTGTCAAGGCGGTAATCAAGATGATTGATGAGTTCATTGCGAGCGGTAAATCCCCCAAGTATGCCTCTGCCAATCGCCTCGTTGATCGATTCCTAGGTTTGCCTCCTTTCGAGGTGTTCTAAGTCATGGCCTTCTCCAAGTACGCCAATGCGGCGGTGGTTCAGCCCGTCGTAACGATGTCGACATGGGACGATTTGCGTGCCAAGTCGATGGGCGGAGCTTTTGCCAAGACAGCCAGCTTGGAAGTGGTCCAGAAATACGACCCCAAAGAATATCTGCTTACACACTGTACCATCATCGCGTCTGTCGATACCGAGAACGGTCCTGGTCAGTTGGGACGTACGTTTGATAACGGTTTCCAGATCGATCGTCGTTATCAAGACTACTACATCACTACCAAGACGGCACAGTATGTCAACAGCAATCAGGATAGCTGGGAACGTAACTTGTTGCTCGCAACGTTCCGCACCTTCATTGGTGGTCAGAATTACGTAGAACATTTGCAAATACCTGAGTTGTCTAAGGGACGCATCATTGATGCGGCGGCTCGTGATCTTGGAGACACGGTCTACGTAGACATCTTGGTAGCAACGGAACTCAAGCATTCCCCTCTGATTGCGGCCATCAAGTCTCAGCAACTACAGACTCTAAGTATGGGTTGCACGGTCGCCCACACAACCTGCACACAATGTGGGAATGTGGCGGAAGACGAGACCCAGCTCTGTCAACACATCAAATACTCCAAGGGCAATCAGTTCATTGATGCTCTGGGGAGGACTCGTAAGATTGCCGAGCTGTGCGGCCATGTGACAGATCCTCGCTCGGTCAAGTTTATTGAGGCCAGTTGGGTCGCCAATCCTGCTTTCAAGGGGGCGGTGGTTCGCAACATCCTAACTCCAGATGAATTGGCCAAGGTTGGTAACAAGGTGCAAGTCGCCTTCTCGATGCCCACTCAGGTTCCGGACGCTTCTCAATTCGGAAAAGCGGCTCATCTGCAGACCAACGATATGAGGGTTGTGAGTCGTGTTCAGAACCCTGCCATTGCTCCTCGTACTAGGATTTCTCTATCGGATCCTTCGCATCCATCACAGGATCAAGAACAATTTGAAGGGGCTGATCAAGCGGCTCCGGCCAACCCTAAGAAAGATCAGCAACCCATAGATAAGGCAGTCGATAGCCTGGCTGATCTGATCAAAGAGAAGGCGTTGGAGAAGGTTCGAGGTGAGATGAATCAAAAAGATCTCCCCCCTCGTGCCGATTTGAAAGAAAATCAGAACAACACTTTGCTGCGTGAAGCGGTCCAAAAGAGCTCCTCTTGGAAGCGTCTAGCAGAGGTGGTGTTGGCCCAAACACCCAATCCAGAGATGGCTCGCAAGGTCTTGACTGGCTTGTTGTTGTTCAAGAATGGCGGTTGGCAAGCCGTCAAAGAAGCTTCGTACTCAGGAACGGAAGTACTGGCAATCTCACGCTTTCTGGACAACATCCAGGGAGTTAGGATTGCAGGCGAACATCGAATCTACCGCACCGTTTTGACTGTTGGCGGGATGTTGGCTTACGGAGATGCAGATAGCTACTTGGCGGCTTGTCGTCGAGCAGTTGGACGAGAACTGACCACATCAGAGACCGATGCCTTGATCACAAAAGGCAAACTTTTCGATCTCTCGAAATCGTAAATCTCTTTATACCCCACTACAAGGCATAGGAAAGGGTGATCCCGTCATGCGCGAACGCACCACCTGGAATCGTGAAAAGATTGCACAGAACGTCAGAATTGCAGAAGACCCCCGTGCAATGAACCAAGACCATTTGAGCCAACAACCGGCAGCCGACAAGTATGAGATCGGTGGACCTTCGGATTTCGCCGAAGATGTTCATCCATCCAACACTACTTGGAAAGCTGAGTACAGCGGTGGTGAAGTCAAGCGCAACGAGATCGGAATGCCCGAACTACGTGGTGACACTTTCAACCATGCTGAGAAGACAGCTGCTGAACAGCAAGAAGAAGCTGCTGCGGAAGATGAGGTGCTGGAGAAGAAGGCCTCTCTCTGCATCAAGCTGGCCAAGCGCTGCCTGTCCAAGAAGGCTTCTGAGTCGATGATTGAAGATCAAGCTCTCGCATTCATGCATATGCCTGATGCAGCTTTGATCGAATCTGTCAATCGTCTGGCAGCCGAAGAGGAAGACGAAGAAGAGCAGAGCAAACAAGCTCAGCAACAGCAAGCTCAAGACTCGGAAGAGCAGAAGCAAGCTGGTCAGATTCCTGAGAACTTCAAGAAGAAGGATGAGAAGGAAGAGGGCCAGGAGCAGCAGGCTAAGCAAGCCCAGCAGCAAGCTCAGCAGGCTGACGAAGAGCAGCAAAAGCAGGCTCAGCAGCAGGCTAAGGATGATGCGGAAGAGCAGAAGAAGCAAGCTGCCTACCAGGCTTTCAAGGCCGCTTGTGATGCGATGGCCCAGACGGGCTTGCAGCAGGATCAGGTTATGTCGTTGTTCCAGCAAGCTCTGGGTCAAGGACAGCAGCAACAGGCTCCCGCTCAGGTTCAGCAGCAGTTGGGTGATGACCAATTGCTGGACCAGATGCTCCAAGACGAGGTTGGTCAGCCAGTGTTGGCCAATAGCTTCAATGACATTGAGTTGGACGGTATCTCGATGGATGTTGGTGAGACTCACATCGCCGCTTCCGAGGATGAGGTTCTCAAGACCTTGTTTGCTTCCAATCAAGAAGTCATCGAAGCACAGCAAGCAAACGCAATCCTGACTGGTATTCCGGTTCAGGCTTCGACTGTGCACACAACCCGTACGGCCTCTAAGCGTACGATTGGCACTCAGCCCTCAGTTGGTGTGTCGGCAATCGGTAGCGGTGGAAACGCTGCTACGGGCGGAGATATCGACAAGTTGTCGAGCCTCTGGCAGTCGGCTCCAGACGTGAAGGGCATCTTCGGCATCTGAATTGCTGAAGACCTAATACTCAATATCTAGATGTAAATTTCGTCCCCCAGCAACAAAGCCCATTTTTAGGAGAATTTCAATATGCCTCTATCTCTCGGCCAAGGCTCGGGTGACTTCAGGGAAACTTCCGGCAGAGTGCAGATCTTCCACGTCGGTCAACGCAACAGCGTTGGCGTCTTGACGGCGGACGCTTTCACTCAAGCCAACCCCGTGAACGTCACTGCCGGTGCCAACAAAAGCACAACCCTCGCAGGTATCAGCAAACTAGGCGTCTTGGGCGCCAGCTTCGCATTCACTCGTCCAGACGCTGGTAACGGCTTTCACGGTGGTCCTGCCCAGGTAGGCGCAGCCTACGTGGTTGGCCAGAAGCCACTCGGCCTCTTCATCAACGATTCGTTGGGTAACGCCTTCGAAAACACCCCTGGTGTTGCCTCTGGTCGTGGCCCATACCTCTGCGGCTTCGGTACAGTCGGCGTTTCGCTCTGGGAAACCCAGAACCTAGCTTCAGGTAGCGCGGCTCTGACCTACGCTCCTGGCGATGCCCTCTATGCTTCGGCAAACGGGTTCATCACCAACGTGGCGGCTGACGCCTATGAAAAGTTCGGTGCCCTCAGCGCCAACACACCCACCATCGTCGGCATCCTCAAGGTAGCCCCCGATGCGAACAACACGCTCTTGGTATTCGATCTCCGCATCTGAGCGGGAAACTAGGCCTCTAAGGGAATTCCCGTAAGGAAAACAAAGCTATGCCTCAGCAAGTAAGCAACGAAGTCAAGCAGCAGATCATCTCCGAGTACATCAAGACCGCCGCCGGTCGTGCCAAGCTCGCAGCCTCGATGATCCAACCCTTGCGTCTCCGCCGTGACTACACGGCCGTTGGTCGCAAGACCTTCTTGGTAGAACAACTACCGGACGGCGCATTGCCAATCTACGACAAGGATCCGGAAGTTACGGCTTTCGTGGTCGGCGAAGAAGGCTCGAACATCTTGGCTATCCAGAAGCCACGTCGTGTCATCTTCCCGTTGTTCGAGATCGCCTCGAACCCCGAAATACCGTTGACCCAGATCAAGGAGCGTCGTTTCGACCTCATTGAACGCAGCCAGGACCTCGCCAAGGCGCAGATTCAGGCCGCTGAAGATGAGCGCGTGTTCGCCGTCCTCGACAGCATCGCTGTCTCGGGCTTCGACACCCTCCCCGGCCAGACCAACCCGGATATCGCCGTGGTGGCCCCGATCTCGCCAAGCGTCCTCGCCGATGCTTTCGCGGAAATCGAACGCCACGACCTCCGTGTTGCTCGTATCTACATGAACGCCACCGACTACGCGGACATCCGCAAGTTCGGTCGCGACATCCTGGATATCGAGTCGCAGGCCACCCTGCTCAAGACAGGTTTGCAGGCCACCCTCTGGGGTGCTCAGATCATCACGTCGCGTCTGGTTCCGGCCGGCTTCGTGTACGTCTGCGGCGAGCCAGAGAACTTCGGTCGCTTCCCCGTCCGCACGGAACTGACCGTGTTGTCGGCGGATGACCCGAAGGCCCGCACAATTGGTTTCAGCTGTTTTCAGAACGTCGGCATAGGCGCATTCAACCCGCGTGCTATGACCCGTTTGGTCGTCACCCGCATCTGAACCCAATAAGCCTAACGGCTTGATCGAAAACGCCTCCAGGGTTATCTCTGGGGGCGTTTTTCTTTGGAGCTTAAGTCACCGTTATGCTACGATGTGAGATCATGAGATCTATATCGTGCCCAGTCGCCCCTGAAGAACTACGTAGCTGGTATCTAGTCGAGAAACTCACAGACGATCAAATAGCTGATCGTTTAGGAGCCCCTACAACAGTCAAACGAGTCAGATCTTGGCGTCGCCGATTTGGTATTGAGACCATTTGTCGCACAGAAAGGCATCTTATTGTGCCAATCGAAGGTCGACTACGATCGGTGCTTGTCGGCTCAATGTTAGGGGATGGTCGAATCTCAAAAAGCTTGAATGTAGCTCGATACTGTGAGCTTCACTCTGAAGCTCAGAAATCATACTTGGATTGGAAAGTCCAGGAATGGGGACCTTGGGTAAAGACTGAGCCTCTATACATCTCCAGAGACTTTCCAGCTTGGCGTTTCGAAACTGTCTCCCACACTCAGCTTCTCTCCTGGCATGCCCTGTTCTATCCCAATCCTGGGCCAAAACAGCTGCAACCAGAAGTAGTTGATTTGGTGGATTACTTGGCTCTAGCAATATGGTTCATGGATGACGGTTCTTCTGGCTGGTGGCCACGCATCACGTTTGGTATGCAGCCGTCAAGTCATGCAATAGCATTGACCATCTTCGAGAGACTTGGATTCAAGCCTCGTTGGGAGGTGTGTGATGGTAACACAGGTAACTTCCACTTTGAGGGTGAAGATCAGGCGGAACGTTTCATCGCCCTGATTACGCCCCATATGCCAGAGTGTATGCACTACAAGTTGTCGTTTGGATTCCAGGGGCCTCAGTACCAACTACGCAAAAAACTCACATTTGAACGCCTTAAGGAGCTGGTCGATTGCGGCACTCCAATCAAACGCATGGCGAAGATTCTGGATGAAGCACCCACAACGGTGACAAGGCATCTCGAACGCCTAGGTATCGAACATCCCAGAACCATAGGCAGACCGCCCAGCAAATGACCCTTTTATGCCTCAACTTAGGGGCATGATCCACTATAGCTACGATTATCGAATCCCAGAGTCCTATGATCGTAGGAAATTGGCTGAGGCGGAAAACATCCTGGCACTTCTGGCCGAATTTCGTCGAGTAGTGGATTCGATGGAGAAGAGGTGGGTCGAACTTAGTGCCGCTCAGGATGATTCTTTGACTACACTCCGAGCCTCCGTCTATCTGCCAGGGACGTTCGAAGTCCTCAATCGGGTGGGGGCTTATCGCATATTCTGGGGGATTTTGCAGCAATACAAGATCTCTTCAAGTGCCGATCGAAAGCTGATTGAGCAAGCTTCGAAGGAGTTTTCCAAGAATCGCATCCAGAGAGTTAAACCTGATGTAGCGCTTGAAGTCCTCAAGAAGAAGGTAGACACCTATCGGTCGTATGCGGATGCGGCGGATCGAGTGATCAAGAAGGGAGAGTTGCATAACGATGAGGCCTCAGGCACGACTGAGACGGCCGGATGTTTCACGCTCGTCAATACGGGCGACTTTTCGGCCCAGCAGATGGCTGATGTGGCCAAGGTGGTCGATCGAGCAAGCGCTCTGATCAAAGCCAAAGGGTTCGGCAAGATCTGCTACGGTACCATTCAGGTGACCAATACGGTGAATCGTAGCTCCAATGTGTTGGCCTTCTACGTTGCTAGAACAGACGAGTTTTTCGTACGTGGTAACCTCAAAGGCAAGCAAGGACCGGCTATCAGTACGATCATTCATGAGTTGGGCCACCGCCTACATCTCAAGTTCCTGAAGAGCAAAGACGCTGAGATTGAGACTCTCTACAAAACTCTTCTTAACGGGGATGAAACGGCCTTCAGAGAGGCCCTGAACGACAAGGCCAATTGGCCCAAGCCTGGAGATCTTCACAAGGACAAGGACGGCAAGGTGTATGAGGTGGAAAAGGTAGTGCTCAATCGAGCTTATGATTGGGTGGTCCAGGTTCATCTCAAAGAGGAGCCTACCATCAAGGCATCAATCTCTCTGAGTGGTTGGATCAACGTCAAAGGCCTCAAGAAAGAAACCTTTGTCAGTCCCTACGCTCGTACCAGCTATGTAGAGAACTTCGCTGAGATGTTCGATCACTACGTTGAAGAGACCTTGCCTGATGGGCAGGTGCAGATGTTGGAAGCCGTCATCAAATGACCCTTTTATAGCCTTACCCAGATATCATGTCGCAAGCCAAAAATATCGTCCGCCGGTTTACAGCTCAGAACGACATTCGGTCAAAGCTTGATAAAGCTAAGACCAGTCTGAACACCATTGCTGCTAAATACATGCGGGACGGCACTCACGACACTAAGGCTATTTTGGAAGCTTTTGATGATGTGGTGGACCAGATCAAGGACGCATCTCGTCAAATTGACGATACTGCCGCCAAGAAGCACCTTGATCATGTTCTTTCAGCAATCGAACAGGGAATGGATGCTGCTAGGGCCCAAGACCAACGTGGGATTGAGGCTGCCGTTCGAAACGCCGTTCATTTCCTCCAAGGTACTGCCGACTACTTGACCGAAAATCCCGAACTGCAAGAGAAGAAGGAACAGTTGGCCGATCTGTTGAATCGAAACATTCTTCCAAAGGTAGATAAGGGTGCCGATCGCAGTTTCACTGAGGCTGTCAACCTCTGTCAAGACCTCGCTGTAGACGAGAGCCCTAGGCTACGTCCTTGGTTCAACGAGCTGGGTCAGGTTATCCAGAGAATGGTTGACGCTAGGCAGGACCTTCGGGCCGCCACCGCACAAATGGACAAGATGTTGTTGTCCAAGGCTTAAATAGCCGCCGCAATTGGCCAATATGGCCATCCGATGACGGTGTACAGCACCGTATGCCTGACGATCTCGTCGCCAAATCAGCTGAAGAACTGTTACAAATAAAGCTAACACTGGAATCCGACATCGATTCCATCCGAGCTCAAATTGACGCCGCTCAGGCGAAGGCGAGAGAGACGGGTGAGTTCGCCGATTCGGACTGGTGGGGTAGGGCCAAGTGGGCACTGAAGAGCAAGGGTCGCCAATGTCAGCAGATCCAGCTGCTGTTGCGACAGAAGAACAAGGCCGCTCAAGGGAGTCTGGAGAACTGCTTCATGACCACAGCTCGTGAGCTGTTGCCAGCCGAGCAGTTCCAGGCCATCCTGGATACCGCTAGGTTGAAGGTAGGGTGAGGATTGGATTCTTCTTGGAAGCAACGCCTGTCGGGTGAATTCACCAAGCCATACTTCAAGGAGTTGGTTGAGTTCGTTGCCATTGAGCGGAAGCGTGGTCCTGTTTTTCCTCCCCCACAAGATACGTTCAATTGTTTCAAGCTGCCCTTCGATGATGTCAAAGTGGTGATCTTGGGGCAAGATCCGTACCATGGGGCAGGTCAGGCCCATGGGCTTAGTTTCTCGGTTCAACCAGGCACCCAACTACCTCCTAGCTTGCGCAATATTTTCAAGGAGCTGGTGGAAGACCTAGAGATCCAGAAACCAAAGACCGGTTGGTTGGAGCCATGGTGTCGCCAAGGAGTTCTGTTGCTTAACACCACTTTGACGGTCCGAGCTCATCAGGCGGGTTCACATCAGGGGCAGGGCTGGGAACAGTTCACTGATGAGGTGATTCGAACCCTCAGCTCCAGAGAGAAACCGGTCATCTTCGTCCTTTGGGGCCGTCATGCGAGGGCCAAGAAGGACCTGATTGACTCCAGGCATACCATCATCGAGTCGGCCCACCCTTCCCCTATGTCGGCCTCTAGCGGGTTCTTTGGATCCAAGCCTTTTTCGAAAGTGAATGCGGCCCTTCAGCAGATCGGGGAGGCTCCTATCGACTGGGCTATTTGACCGACTGGCCTATCTTTTTCAACCTCCTTAATCCTTTATGATTTGAGCCGTTATAGGAACATGGCTGAAATCAACGCGACAGAAAAGTCTCCGAAAGAAGCCTCTGCCAAAGGCGTGGCAGCTAGGTTTAAGGCGGCAGCCAACTTCACGATGCCTAGGTCGATCTACCTACCTGCAGAGGTGAGGGATCAAGCTCCGCTCACCCCAGAGGGCACGGATTTGGCGATCTGGCAGTGGGAAGGTCAAGGCAAGTTCTACGCGATTGCGTTTGCGGCCAAGCAGAACAAGCCTCTTTGGAACTACTCTTTCAAGAGCGACGCCAATCGTCAACGTCAGATCGATGAAACGGTCAAATCTCGTAAGCTGAGCTTGGAATTCAAGCAGAAGCGTGTGGATGACCGTAAGAACCACGTTCACGGCTTTGTGGTGGGCGACATCCTGTATAGCACGTGGGGTTACGACCAAACGAACGTGAACTTCTTTCAGGTGGTCGAAGTCAAGGGTAAAGTGATCGTCACGAGGCCGATTGGTTCAAAGGTCGTTCGTGAGTCCCAGGGAGCTAGCTATGTTGTTGCTGTGCCAAACAGCTTCCATGGTCCCGCGGAACGTTCGATTCCTGGCCCCAATGGGACTAAGATCGACGGTCATCATGCCAGCAAATGGGATGGCAAAGAGAAGTATGAGACGTCTTCTGGTTGGGGGCACTGAGGCCTTGTGATCTCGCCCCGTTCCGTTGTAGCCCGCTTCAAAGAGGCCGTGATCCGCAAAGAAAAGGGTCAATACTGCGTGCGCTCGCCTGACAACGGTTCTTGGAGCGGCGGTTGCTACGATTCGAAGGGTGAAGCCGAGAAGCGCTTGGAACAAGTCGAATGGTTCAAGCATAAGTGATGATTTGATTTCCTGCCCGCAATCTACTAGCATTGGTAGATGCGTCAGCCTCAAATAAGCGATTCGGTACACTATCAGGCCTATGGGACTCCAGGGGGAGAATACCTGTCGGTCCCCCGAGCGGCCATCGTCACAGAAGTCTTGCCAGATGGGAAGGTGCGACTCTGTATCCTAAACCCAACCGGCATCTTCTTTAGCCCACCCTTGGACTACGATGAGGACGGTAAACCAGGTAGCTGGCGTTACCCTCCCGCCTGATTATCCATTTATCTACACTCTCCTTTAGAGGCCTGCTTCGTCTTTGGCTTCTGGGAGATGTATCTAAATGAGTCAACCAATCAAATTCACACCTGGCACTCCGATTCGCTTCATTGCAACCCGTACTTTCTCTGTGGGGTTGCCTAACAATCAGAGTTTCAACATCTCCAAAGGTATGGAGTTGGACTTCGATGGTACGAGCGTAACGCTGGACGGGTACCCTCCAGTGCCAGTCCCTAAGTTGCGCGGTACCATATCTATGGGTTGGATTGTCCCAGAAGCTGAATACGATCCGAACATCACGTTACAACCCATCTCGGCTGGGATCTCGATGCGGAATCCTGATGGTGGCAATCCGATGGATCCTCAAAAGCCCAGAATAGCGGTCACGACTGTAGACGCTGAGGAACGAGAGGTTCGCAACGTCCAGGCTCACGCTCAAAAGACTCGACAACTCAATACCGCACCTCGTGGGCAACGTCACGCCAGTGCGGCTGACTCACAAGAAGGGATTCCGGTTCGGACACTTTCTTCAGCTACTGTCCACAGAACCAATCTTGATGATGCTGGGGCGGCCATTCGAGAGGCTGAGAAGATCAAGGTCCAGCCAGGCGTGGGCCGTACCCGTGAAGATCTGGCCAATAGTTTGCCAGAGGGTGAGCGAGAAGCTTATTTGGCTGAAGTTGAGGCATTTCGATCAGCTAGGGAGGTTGAAGAGGACCCTAGGGCATTGCGGGAGCGTGCCGCCAATCAGGCGATCCTGGAACGTCGAGTGGTCGGACGGGCTCCGGCTTTGAAAAATCAGGACAAGGACGGCTTCAACATCACCAATACGGTGGGGAATGGGATTGAGACTTTCGACCTGGGAGGTACCGGTGGAGCTGGTGCCGATCATGTCGAAGTGGTTGAGATTGATGGTATCAAGATCACCAATACCAATGGTCCACGCAAAAAGGTAGCTGCCAAACAGACGGCCCCAGCCCCCACCAGGGTAGTGGCGACCGTAAATCCTCCAGCTACAGACTCTAGGCGTCGCATCGCTAAGTCGATTTGCCCAGACTTTCCGGATAATTACAACTTTGACGACGCTCCTCGTAAGAAAGTTGCCCGTCTACAGGCCGATTATGAGGATCGTCCGGACGTGATTCGGGCAGTAGCAGCGGCCGAGACAGATCTAGAGGTCCGTAATCGGTTGGTTGAGGAGTTCCCAGAGGCGTTCGTCGGATAACCCGAATTTCCCTAGTCTTCTTGTGCACGCCCTTTAGGCGAATCCTAAAAGGGCGTGTATGACTGATCCTACTGACAGGTGCCTCAATCGAGGTCATTCAAAAACAGCGTCCCCTATTCTCTATCTTCAAGAGGAGCTTGGGGACGCTCGTTTGCGTTGCGATCAGTTGGTTCGATACGTGGATGAGGCTGTGAAACTGGTCGAACGGTCCGATCAAAAGGATCATCTGTTCGAGGTGGCGGGCCATCTGATCAGGGGGATCCCTGAGTCGGCATTCAAACTACAGAAGGCTTTGCAGGCTGTAGCATTGGCGGCGGATCGTATCGATTACGAAGAACTCAAGCAAGAGTTACGCCCTGAAAAGGTAGAAGAGTTAGAACGGGTCCTACAAGAGGTTAGGATTCGGACCGTCCCACATCGTTCGTTTCCAACCCAGGATATTGCTATGCACCCCAAACAAGCCGCTCAACAGCTCCGAGAATTCGTCCGTATTGCCCGTGAAGAAGGTCAAATACCTGTACACGAGGTTGCCGCTTTCTTGACCAAACTTGACCCGCCAGGCGTCACCGCCTCTCAAGAGATAACGGCAGCTGATAAGTTGGAGAAGCTGGCTGAGATGTTGGAAGATCCCAACCAAGAGCCGTTGAGCAGGGTTCGTTTGGCGGCGGTGGTTCGTCGGGTAGCGATGGAAGCTACGGTTGATGATGCGGTACGCTTGGCGGCCCAACAGCCGGATGAGGAAGGGCAGTCCAAGACAGCTCTTCAACTCTCCCCATCTATTCCTGCCTTGTTTGAAGGTATCAAGGACAAGGCCATGAGGGCCATGAGGGCTGCTAATTCGGAGCATTGGCGCCCCGCTTTCATGCAACTCTTCTTCATCGTTGACGACATTGGGACACTCTTGGTTCAGATGGGTGGCTTGGACACCACCAAATCGGAAGCTCTCAAACGAGAGATTCGTCAGGCGCTCCCCACCATTAGTCATGGAAAAGGGGACCCCGCTGAAATGGCTCACATGGCCTCAGAAGGGCTTGCTTGGGACGTGGAAGCCACCGAGGAGAAGCGGACCAAGTTTGAGGAAGGCAAGCCAGCTGACCCTACTGAAAACATGGACAAGGACGATGCTGCCAAGTGGAAAGACAACACTGACCAGTATGGTGACAAGTTCAAGGCAGCCCGTTTCCAAGAAGGGGAGTCGGCCGACCCTACTCAGAACATGAGTCCGGAGGATGCCAAAGAGTGGGAAGAACAGAACGAACAGAACAAGGACAACTTCAAGCAAGCGGGTGGAGTTGAAGACTCGTTCGTTCGGCGTCTCAAGAAGCACGAAAAAGAGATCGGTATGGGGAGCTTGTCGGCTTTGATGCAGAAGAGTGGTTGGCAAGAATCTGTAAGAGAGATGGCCAGCAAGTTGTTTCAGATCGAAGGTAAACTGCCCAAAGAACAGGCGGATCGGAAGGCCAAAGATTGGGTCAAGCCGTCTATGTTTCAAGCCATCAAGGACGGGCTGACTGCAAAGACGGCCTCTGTCGATGATCTGATCTGGAAGGCCTGATTGATGTCTAACAAATACTCCTACGACCTCACTGCGGCGGCCCCTTCTTTCGACAAGCTCTCAAAGGCCATGAAGGAAAGCGTCGATAGCTTGATTGAGACACGAGTCAAGATCCGGAAAGTTCATCAGATGCTGTCTGATGTGGGCAACGATGCTTCTGGTGTGTCGTACACCGATAATTACGATGACCCAGATGTACGTCGCGTACAGAAGATACTGTATGAGATGGATCACGAGATAGGCACAGCCTTCAATGCTGTTGAGAGTTTGGAACGAAATCTGAAAAAGAAGGCCAAATAACGTTGGCCCAACCCCTTGTGTCTCGTCCGCCTTACGGCGAAACTCTTGCAGTAGCTGAGCTGCCAGGAGGCGAACCTGCGCAAAAGGGGATCTCCCTTGACCCTGGGATCCCTGGCTCGTCAACATTTTCAAAACCTGTAGATGACATTCGTAAGCCTGAGAATAAAGACGAGTCCATCTATCGGGTAGAAAGTCCTGACGATCTGACCAAAGACCAAACTAATCCCGATCAGATCGATCATTCTCAAGCAAAACCTAGTTATAATGGGTTAGGAAAACCGGAGCCTAGAGATACTAGTCCTTACCCTTACCGAGATGGTATCCCAAACACCCACAACGCTAGTTTTATCGCTGAGCTGTGGAAATTGGGGTCAGCCCACTCCAAAACACTGAAACCTGCCAATGGGGTCAAGCTTGCGGCTGTGCCAGAGCAAATCCTTGAGGGCTTGGACTCACAGTTCAAGCAGCGAGCCACCAGCTGCTCCACCACCCTCAAAAGGGCTGATCTGGGCAATCTCAGATGGATCTTCGCAGTTGACTGTGGGAACGGCCCTAAGGCGGTCAAAATCAAGGCGTCTCGACCTGGCAATGTGATTGCCTTCGGGAAACTGGATCTTGAGATGTCGTGTTCGTGTCCAGCTTGGCAATGGTTGGGACCAGAGTTCCACGCCAAGCAGGAAGGGTATCAGCTAGGTCCCTTGGTGGGCACTGCCTCTACCCCGGACATCAAAGATCCTGAACGGGACAACCGAGTCTGCAAACACGTGGCATCGGTCCTCAGCTTCACCAAGAGCTGGGAAATCCCCAAAGCTAAAGCTCAGAGGGCGGTCAAGAAAGCCCTCAAAACCCAGAAAGAATGAAAATGCCTACCTACACTCTCAAGAATACGGTTGATGGTACCCTCGTAACTAGACGCCTCACTTTCTCCACATACGAAGAAGTCAAGGCGGGAACTCAAGTGTTGCTCGATGCTGACGGAGCCCCCCTCGAACTAGTGTTCAATCCTGGGGACATAGGATTTGTCATGAAGGATGGGGCAAGTGGTGGTTGGGCTTCTAAGGTAGGGAAAGAGAAGAAATATCGGGCTGGACGGAATGTCGACATGGCCAAACGAGAGAAGGACCATGTATTCAAGTCTAGGTTGATTCCCAATTACCAGGGTCAGGAGGCTCATTCTTGGTCGGATGTACAGGATCACGTCCGGACCACCAAAGGGGAGGATTCAGCTAGCACTTATCAGCCGCTTGTTTCTAAGGAACGGAGCACATCCTAATGGCTAGAAGTTTCAGTATCATTCGGCGTCGTAAGGGCATTGTGGACTTGCTTACTCCGAAACAACCCAATGTAAAGGGTTACCGCCTTCAAGGAGCTGCAAATTTCGATGGTTCCTTCACCACTTTGATGACAGCCGACATCAGTTCTGGCTTTCTTGATCCAACCATCAACCCTGCTGTATTGCATAGCGTCAACAACAGGGACCATATCCGAATTGTCTTCAATCCGGACACCTACAATGGGGCAGGTGTGTTTGACTCCAAGAATTTCTGGCTGAAATTCGTGCCCCTGGACTTTTCAGGCACTCCTGGGACGCCCAGTCCAGCAACCCTTGTGTTGACCGATTCAGAGCATTACGGCACCAGCCGAATCCTGATTTCTGGGACGGCTCCTCAGGGGGCGGCTTTGGCCAACGCCCAACAATTGGACCTGCCGTTCACAACTCAAGACCTGTATATCAAGAATGAGGAGGCCACTGGCGGTCGCAATCTATACATTGCAGTTCTGGCTAGCGGTGGTGAACAGCAGGTAGCTCCTCAAGAGACACTCACCATCTTCCACGGCCCTACCGACACCCTATTGGTTCGAGGTGTCGGAGGTACGGTAGCATTTTCGGCCTCTTTCACCAACTATCTACCACTCTAAGGTTCCTTTTATCGCTTTTGATCCACAAGCGAGGAGTATTGCATGCTGAGGCTTACACACAACCAGACAGTTTCGGGCGCCATTCGTGTTGACGACATTGACGACGGTCTTCCCAATAAGAGCGTTCATCGTCTAGGCAGCCGAGGGGACCCGAAGGCATACAGGCGGGATGGTTACGCCAATTCGCCCAAGCAGCCTTGTTACATCCCTCGCACCAAGATTGGGGATGCCACCATTGCTGGCTACATTGACGTGTTGGAGACCGAGAAGGTAATCCTTTCGGCCGCTTCCGGTAAGATCTCGAAATTGGTTCGAGCGGGTCTTATCACCCAAGCTACTGTCACACCAGCTAGCTTGGCCGCTCCCGTCATCACAACCGCCACCCTCAACTCACCCTCGGCTGGTGACGTGACGGTAGTAGGTACTGGTTTGGCCTCGGTTGCTCCAGAAGTGACAACGGTCCGATTTGCTGGAACTGGCGTTGGCAGCAAGACTTTGACATTGGCTCAAATTACTGGCGCTGGTGGTGGTTCAGCCTCCGACACCGGTATGGTGATCAAGGCGTCTTTGATTGCAGGTCTGACGACCGGCAATACGATGATCATTCGAGCTGACGCCAAAGATAGCAACACCAAAACCTTCTGAAGCAAGCCTGTGAAGTGCAGTATCGTATCTTACCAAGTATCCTTGAGCAAGAGGGGACTGGGTTCTACAAGGTTGACCATCGCTGGCAACCTAAGAGCCTTATCCCTGATCCGTATAGACGGAACTTGCTCAAAGATGCCTTGGGCCGACTCAATCGGTTGGAAGATGCATTGGAAGAACTCCAAAGCTTGGATCGTTACCCACTTTACATCAAACGCCTTGCTAGAATGCGAATCCAGATCAAAAAAGCTCAGTTTGCCTGGAGAACTGATGATCTGTCCTTCCTCACTTCAATCTCAGACTTTTTCGCAGATTACGGGGTTGTTCTCCAGAACCTCAAGATTGACCAAGCCCGAGGACGGTTCTCGGCATAACTGACTTGTTTCACGATCCATCATAGGAGCATACCATGCGTATTGGCGTAATCAGAGGGGATCTTCCAGGTCCGATTCACTTGATGGATCTGGAGCCCGTTTCTCAATTCAATCCACCAGTCGAAGCTAAGGGCCAGGAGCGGAATATCGGCCGCCCCACAACGGCCAAGTTGGACGTTGTGTTGTCCGGTTCTACCGGAGCAGGGGCGATCATCCAGGGTAGCGATATCTCTGGTTCGTTCCCGTTGACCATCAACGGCACCAACAACGTCCTGAAGGTACGTACCACGTCCTCGGCAGCGTACAGCACAGTGACGATTGCCAACGCGGCCTACGCCAACATCACCAACCTGATTGCCGCCATCAACGCGGCCCTGTTGGGCTCTGGCGTCTCAGCTTTCACAGGTGTCGGTTCTGGTCAACGTGTGTCGTTTGAAGGTCCCAAAGGTTCTTCTGCATACGTCGAAACCGCCACTATCGCCAACTCTGCCTACACCGCTTTGGGCTTGACGGCCACCATCCGGACCACCCCTTCTTCGGCGACCTTCATCACTGCCTTGAACCCAATTAGCGGCACTCTCAATGTGTCGAATACTGCCATCAATGCGGTGGGCTCTGGCAATAACGCAAACGCCTTGTCGTTGGTTCCCGCAGCTCGCGGCACCCAGACGGCGATTGCTGATGCGATTGCTCCGAAGTTTGCTGAGACTCCGGTGGTGATTGACAGTTGGCTGGTTGGTATGATTGCTGAATACCGTTCAGCTAGCTACAATCCAGACTCTCGTCGAGGGCTTGTCAGTGGAGCCGCAATTGCGGTTGTGGCAGATGATGGTTCAACCACCTTCACCACCACATTGCCAGTCACCAGCTCAGCCACCAAAGACAGCCCCACCTCTGGCGCTCTGACGATCGCGGGAACCGGTTTGGGTGTCTACGATCGCAAAGAGACGACCGTTCAGCTGACCGGTAAGATCAACAAGACCTTGCATCAAGTGGTGATTGAGAAGGCCGGCGGTTCCGTGACCGCTACTTCGATCGTCATCCCTGCTTCATTGCTGGCTGGTCTGACGACCGTCACCACCTTCGTTCAGGTGAAGGTTCGTCAACGTGTCTCTACCAAGCGTGCAGTAGCCTGATAGCTACATGAGGGCCCCCTCCATGAGGGGGCTCAGATATAGACCCAAATCCTAGATCCAGATGACCTAACGATCCCTAGAAGGGTCGAGATTGGAATCCAAAATGAAATCATCTACTCCTGATAACGAGTTCCGTACGTCCGACCTCTATTTCGCAGCCTATTTGCAGGTTGCTGGGGTCACGATGACTCGCCACGATCGGAACGGCACTGGCAAGGTTAGCTTCATATTCGACACCTCGATATCGAATATGGACGAACTAAAGAACGCCTGGTTCAGTCAAACTGGCAAGGTGGCAGCACTGCCGTACGCAAACGCCGTGAAAACTCTCAAGAGCATCTGCCACATGCCCTGACATTTACCTACATTACCAGACATGAAAAAATGTAGTAAGTGTGGGGAAGCGAAAGAGCTGGACGACTTCCAGAAGGACAAGAGTAAGAAGGACGGTCGATATCCAGTCTGCAAGCTCTGTCGTAGCCCTCTGACGAAGACTTCCTACGCCAAGAATCGTGAATCGGTTCGTAAGAAGGCCAAAGCCAAGTACGACGCTGATCCGGTTACCCACAGAGCCATTTCCAAGAAGTTCCGCGAAGAACATCAAGAGTACTACAAAACCTATCTGGCCAACTACTACCAGCAGAACAAGGAACAGTGGGTTGGTTATGCGGCCAACCAAGACAAGGAAAAGGTCCGCAAGCGTCGAGCTGTCTATGTGGCGGCCAATCGTGAGAAACTGCGAGCTGGCGTTCGAGATTGGTTTCGACGGAACCGTCATGCAGCCCGTCTACAAGGGGCCAAGTACAGGATGCGTCGTTCAAAGGCTGAAAACACGCTGACTGCGATTGAGGTTGACCAAATACTAGAGGTCTTTGACCATCGTTGCGGGTATTGCCTGGTAGACCTCAGGACACTGGCTATCGAGAAACGTACATTGGATCACTTGCAGCCCCTTATTCATGGGGGATCCAACACGGCAGACAATGTGGTTCCCTGCTGCAAGCCTTGTAACTCTCGAAAAGGGTCCCGACATATAGCTTTGATGGCACGGTACCTCTGATGAACAAGAGTGATTACCTAGCAAACCAGATACTCAACGGATGGTTGAGAGGAATCACGCCTACCCTCCCAAGTGCCCTGTATGTGGCGCTCTACACGGTAGAGCCTACGAGTGCTGGAGGTGGGGTCGAGGTGGTGGGTGGGGCGTATCAGCGTCAGACGGTTGTGTTTGGAGCACCTTCAGGGAAGATGGTGGCCAACACAGGGGCGATCAATTTCCCAACACCTACTTCTGCGTGGGGTTCGGTGGTGGCGGTAGGCATTTTTGACGCTTTGACGGCAGGCAACATGCTGTATTTCAAGGCAGTGCAGACAACCAAGAACGTTGACACCAAACCAGTCTATTTCCCAGTCGGTTACCTGACCGTTCAAGAGCTGTGATTTCCTTTTACGAAATGGTTAGATGATGGCCGCTACCTTTCGTAATCGACAAGTGCAGGTGAACCGGATCACGTTCGATCAGGTCAACATCTTTCAGTCGGACCAATACAACCCCGTAACGGGTTTGATTCCGTCCAATGTCGGGCTAATCCTCACGCTCAACAATCAGACCGTATCTTGGCCGTTGGTGGATGGTACGACCGTCCAAGACAGCCAGGTGGTTTCGGGAAGCATCTATTGGAATCAGTTGACTGGTGGAGCTTACGGGATACGCTTCTATGCTAACCAGTTGGGTCATTGGAACCTGACTTTCAGCTACGCTCCTATCCCACAGCTGATTGTGATTGACTACGATGTCGTCAACCAACCGGCCGCAAGCCAAGCCTCTTTCATCAAGACTGGCTCCTGTTGAGAGAATCAGATGACTCAGATTGATGAGGTTTTGGCTGACACTCTATCGATCTCGGCAGATGCTATCGCACTGGCGATGGCGTATCAATTTGCCCTAGCCGATTCGGTGGGATATTCGGATCAGGTCAATGTCGAGTCCAACTTGAGTGCTGGTGCGATTGATGCAGTTTCGACCCAGGACAGTGCCCTGACTAGCAACGGTTATGAACGCAAGCCGTTCGATGGTTCCAACCTTACGGATCAAGTCTTGGTGGCGATGTTCTACGGGGTGGCTCCTTCGGATTTGATGTCCGTTGTGGATGCTATCCAATCAGGTAGAGTACAAGATGCGTTCGGTACCGATCTACTGACCCTGACTGAGACGACAGGGTTGGAATTCCAGTACAATCGTGTATCTTTGGATGGTCTGGAGACCACCGATGAGGTATACCCATGGATTGATGGTGTGCTACAAATCGCTTTTCAAGGGGATGGTTTGCTGAGCGCTATACCAACATTCCAAGAGCCCCTACCATCCCTACAGCCCGCCATACCCCCAAAGACCAAGCAGCTTCCCAAGCTTCCCCCAGAAGAGATTCGTAGTTACATCATAGACCCACACCCTATTCGCAAACGTGAGTAGTAGAGGACCCCAGATAAGATGCAAAATGAAGATCTACACAACCTGACCGAAAAACCTCCCACTGGCCCTAGGAAGCCAGATATGATGCTCCAAGCCTCCGCTGCGGATATGGCTGAATCGAGAGCAGCTGAGAGGGCGGCCCGATCTGCCAATAGCCCTGACCTTTGGAATCGCCTGTGGGCAGAGAAGGGGGAGGAAGAGTGGCGGGTCAATGCTTTGCGGCAAGTGTACACTCGTGTCGAAAGAATTTTGCCTGAGGGGGCTAATGTGGTAGACCTGGGCGGCGGTGTAGGTGCATTGGGACGACGCCTCCGCGATACGAAAAAAGCCAACGTCCTGGTGGTGGATCACAGTGAAGAAGCTCTCAAGAAAGCGGCTGAAGAAGGCCTGGAAACAGCTATTGCTGACCTGGAGAACGAAGCCGATCTTCAGCGAGTCGTTACTGGCCGCGATGTAGTGGTGGCGACTGAGGTGGTGGAGCACCTGAGCGCCGCCACTCGACATCTACTGTTCAGCACAGCGGCCAAAATAGGTAAAGCGCTGCTCTCTGTTCCCAACGATCGTTTGGGACCGGACGAAGAACCGCAACACACCATCAAATACACGGCCATGTCCTTCAAACGGGACTTGCAGCAGCACTTCAACGACGTGCGGATTGAGGTGCTGGGGCCCTATCTGTTGGGCGTATGTGGGTATCCCAAAGGTTTCACCTTGTCGGTGACGATGCCCTGCCGTGATGAGGGTGCCGACCTGGAGGCCACTCTGGCCAGCTTCCGTGGAGTGGCGGACGAAATAGTGATTGGTATCGACCCTAGGACGGTCGACAACACCAGGGAAGTGGCTGAGAAGTACGCCGATGTGATCTTTGATCTCAAAGATCCTGAGGGACCAAAGGATGATGAGACTCCAGATGGTGGAGTCCACTTTGGTTGGATTCGCAACCAATGCATGGACCGTTGCACTGGCCAATGGATCTTCATGACCGAGGGGCATGAGCGTCTGATCAGTGGTTGGGAAACCCTCCTCTCTCTCAATAACCTGAATCAAGCTATCAAGGTCGGATTCGTCCTCCGGACGGGTCATGATCAGCAATGGGCGTTCCCCTGGTTGTGCAAAAACCAGAAGGATATCCGATACAAGCGTAAGACCCACAATGTTCTGGACTACCCAGATGGGTCTTATGTGGTCCAACTACCGACCATCCGAACCCTACATGATAGGGTGCATGACCGTGAGCTCTCAAGAGCCGAGCAACGAAAGACCCAGAACCGTCTGACTCTCTTGGAAGATTGGAGAGCCAACCGCAACGAGAATTCGCTGCACTACTTGGGTACTGAATGGCGGGAATACGACCCTGTAAGGGCCAGATCCTACATGGAGGAATACATCCGTTTGCCCAGAAAGAATGGGGCAATGCGGTATCATACTCGCCTCCAACTGGCCAAACTGTACGCCCAAGAGGCAGAAGAGGCCGCCAAGAAGGGTGAGCAGGCCAAGGTCAAGGAAATACTAGCCCAGGCTAGGGAAACCTTGATGGGTTGTTCGGGCGATGACTGGAGTCGCACTGAGCATTGGGTTTGGTTGGGGGATCTGGCCTTCAATGAAGAGAAATACGAGGAAGCCCTTCAATTCTACTTGTATGCGGGAACTAAAGTAGGAGAGCCCCCCTTCACCCTTTGGTGGGTAGATCTGTCCTGCTACTCTTGGATGCCTTGCCAACGACTGGCGATGTGTTTTGGAGAGCTAGGGAGGCTTAAAGATTCTCTTTATTGGGCACGTAAAGTACTAGAACTGCTTCCGGATAATGCTGCTGCTTGGGCATTCGAAGAGGCGCAAGCCAACATCAATCTGTTGGAGGAGACTATCGAGAATGTCAGACAATCTGAATGACGAACTGAACGCCTCGGGCGTATACATCATCGAAGTGATTCGTGACGGTAAGACTGGCCCTGAGGTGTTGGAACGGCGCGTTGTTCCGAATCTCGTGGTCAACACCGGCAAGCGCCAGATTTGGCGTATGAGCACGGGTCTCAACACGCACTCATTCACCAGGATGCGTATCGGCACCTCTGGTGTGGCTGCCTCTTCCGCTCAAACCAATCTCATCACCCCTGTGACCGGCACTTTGGCGGCCGCTGCCGTCACTCTGTTGAGCGGCACCCGCACCATGCAGTGGATCGTCTCGTACGCTTCTGGTGCTGGTACCAAGTCGGCCACCAACATCCGTGAAGTAGTTGTGATGAACTCGCCCACCAGCCCTGGTGGTTCGGCCTTGTCTCGTTCGACGTTCACAGCCGTCAACAAGACCACGGCGGATAAACTACGTATCACCTACCGCGCCCGTGTGACCTGATTCTTCTACGACTTGACAACATATCGGAAGTTGTCAAAAAGAAATGCCGTACTCGATGCTTTTGCTTCGGTACGGCATTTCTGTTTAAAGGGGTATTGTCTGTTCCAATGAGATGACTAACTACTTAGCCTTCTTATTAGCGCACCTTTGTGAGGCGATCTAATCAGACAGTCTCCAACCCATAAGAACCCTTATTGGGCGTTCTAGGTTGCCCCCTACAAGGAGTTTTGAGATGCTCTGGACGCCCAAAGGATTGACTGGATACGGTTGGAGTTTCTCTTCTACGGGTAGTACTCGTATTGCCGCCTCCTGGGGCACTTCTGTGACTCCTGGCAATAATACGATGGGGTCGTATGCCCAGGTTTTGACTTCCGGCAACGTATCGAAGGATGTTTTCGGACTTCAGATCCAATTTAGCTCAAATGCTGTTTCTACAGCCGCTAGGGATACGATTTGTGACATAGGTATTGATGCCGCTGGCGGTACCTCGTACACGGTTCTCATTCCGTCCTTGTTAGCTTCCAGTGCAGCTCCTTCATTGGGAGCAACTGGTTCTGGCCTGAACTACTTCTTCCCACTTTACATCAAAGCTGGGTCTACGGTCGCTGTCCGAGCGTCGGTCAACAATGCAACAGTCGGAACCCTTCGATGCGGTATTCGGGTATACGGGGCTCCTAGAGACCGTAGAAACGTCTTGGTAGGTTCCAAAGTTATTGCCTACGGGATCAGTACCGGTAGCTCGACAGGTACCGCAGTGACTCCAGGAACAACCTCCGAGGGCACTTGGACTTCGTTGGGGACCATTGCTTCTGGAGACAATCCGTGGTTTTGGCAATATGGTGTAGGTATAAATCAAGGCACCATTACAGCTGTGGCCTATACGGGGGATCTGGGAATCGGGGACGCTTCGAATAAGGTCATAGTCGGAGAAGATAGGGTCTGGCAAGGCACTACAACCGAACAGTGGTACGACAACGGTATCGCTGTGGGAAGCCTCTACCAAGCCAAAGCAGGGGATATTGTGTACGGGCGCCTCCAATGTAGTGGTACCGCAGTGTCTGGTATCTCAATGGGCGCCTATGGAGTGAAATGAACAATGGCCTTAAATAATGCTCTTTACTCTCAATCTGCTCAGACGATCTCTTCTACTGAGTACAGCCTAACCGCCAACTCTACCTCTTTAGCTACGGTCACAACTGTAGCAGTGATATCTGTGTGGATCGATGTCAATGCTTTAGCAGCTGGTGATGAATTTGAACTAGCTATACTTGAAAAGGCTGTAAGCGGCGGCACCCAGAGAAGAATGGTCATTGCCACTTTGGTGGGGGCTCAAGCTGACCCCCTGTTCGTCACAGCAGGGTGGCAGGTGGGAGTAGGTTGGGACGTCACTCTGAAGAAGATTGCTGGAACTGACCGCGCCTTTTCTTGGACAATACGATCGATTAGCTAATGTCTTGGAGTTTTGGTTTCGTACTATTCGGCGAGGGTGTTTTACCTAGCACCATCGATGTAGTTACGTCTACTGATTCCATAGCTGTCACCGATATTGGGTTCAACCCATATCTCCAACTCAGCGACACAGTAGCGGTCACCAGCTCAGCCGTCATCGAATTCTTCGACGGCAACGTGATCGCGATCACTGATTCGAGCGTCGCTGATTTTCCAACCACCTCAGCGATAGATCGATCCGCCAGCGACACCGTTGCAGTAACCGATTCCGCTACTCTTCAAAACGTATTCGATCGTTCTTCGAGCGATACGTTGGTAGTCACTGAAGACGTGGTCTGGGACCTGTACTTCAATGTTGACAGTATTTCAACCTCTGATTCTACTCTAAGAAGCCTTGAGTACAACAGGAGTGTTTCGGATACCGTCTCAGTCACAGATTCTGAGAGCAATCAGGTCGACAAGACCCTTTCGGATTCGGTCACACTCACCGATTCCACTGTAGCTTCTCGTGAGTATTCGATCCTCTTAGGAGATACCGTCTCGGTCACAGATGCTGAGAGTAATCTGGTCGACAAGGGGGTGTCAGATTCGATCGCTCTGACGGATTCGATCACGGTCACTCTAGGTACCCTCATCGACATTTCGTTGTCGACCGACACGATTGCCACTACTGATGCGGCCAACACCTCCATGGTGTTCAATGTGTCGGCGAACGACACTGTGAGTACGACGGACTCAACTGTCGTCGAGTTCATCATTAGTGTGATTGATCGATCGGGCAACGATTCGATCGCTGTCACTGACAGCATCTTTGAAGAGCGCTTCCTAGAGGTAGCTGCTTCAGACACCGCATCGATCACCGACTCTATTGTTGTCTCGGCTACGTACGAACGAGCGTCTAACGATACGGTCGCCACCACCAGCTCAGCTGTTCTTGAGTTCTATGACGGCAACCAGGTCACAATCACTGATTCCAGTGTTGCTGATTTCCCCGTTACTGGTGTGATTGATCGATCGGCCAGCGATTCGATCTCTATTACCGACTCGGCGACTCTGCAGAACGTGTTCGAACGTCTGCCGAGTGACACGATTGTGGTCGCTGAAGACCTCGTTTGGGACCTGTATAGGCCTGCAGACACCATCACGTTGACTGATGCGAATACTCTAAGTGTAGAATACGGCAGAAGTGTTTCGGATACTGTCTCGGTCACAGACGCTGAGAGTAATCAGGTAGATAAGGGAGTATCGGATTCGATCGCTCTCACCGATTCTGCTGCCCTGTCAATCGAATACGGTCGAACCGGATCGGATTCTATTGCTGTCAGCGATCAAATCCAAAGAGAGACATCGTTCCCTCAGGACAGCGTATCAGTATCGGATACTGCCGTCATCAGTTTGGAGTACTCTCGTTCTGCCAACGATACTCTAACGGTCACAGACAATGTGTCGATCGGCCAGACGATCGACACCGCACTATCTACCGATAGTGCGGCCCTGACTGACTCGACCTTGCTGTCTATCGAATACGGCAGACTGGTCTCCGACACAATCAGCACTTCTGATTCGATCTTGGTATCGGCAGAATTCGGCCGTCTGCTGTCCGACACTTGCTCGATTGCAGAACAGACTTTCATAGAGAAGACGTTCCCACAGGACAGCGTTACTGTCACCGATTCGACGATTGTTGGCTCAGAGTATAGTGTCATAGGATCGGATGCCATTGTCCTGTCGGATTCGATTCAGACTAGTTCTCAGTTTGATAGGACAATCCAAGATTCAATCGTCACGTCTGACTTCGCATTCCCTGAAATTGAGTCCGCTCTAACGGATGTCATCTCGATCCTGGACACTTCTGCTACCAGCATCGAGTACGGGGTCAGCACGTCTGATTCGATCCTTATTACAGATCAGACTCTTAGAGAGAAAACGTTCCCTCAAGACACAGTTTCAGTCACAGATCAGACCACCCTGTCTTCCGTCTACAGCCTGACGGCTTCTGACGCATTGTCGATTATCGATGATGTCTCGGCTACTACCAGCCAATCGATAGACCTGTTCCTAAATGACAGTATTACGGTCACTGATCTGACCAGCACCTCATCCGAATACGCCAAGAGTTTGTCGGATACGTTGGCGGCTACGGACCAAGGCAGCACAGAGGTTACGTTCAACCGCACCCTCACAGATTCAATCCTAACTTCAGAGCAACTGCTCGTAGAAAAGACGTTCATTTCGGACGTGGTGACGCTCGTCGACAGTCAGAGCACGAGCCTTGAGATTGGGGTGCTGGCTAGCGACACGATCCAAGTATCGGATCAGACCCTTAGGGAGAAAACCTTCCCCCAAGATGCGATTCTCGTCTCTGATTCGTTGGTCCTGTCTTCTCAATACCAGAGGTATTTGGCCGATACTCTCCAGATCCTGGATGACGTCTCAGCCACAGCTAGCCAGGCGACGGACCTATTCTTTAACGACTCGATCGTTGTCACAGATCAGACGCTCCTTTCGTCCGTCTACTCTCTGACAATATCTGATTCGCTGGCCATTTTGGACTCGACTGTTGTTGATGTTCAATCTACCAGCTCAGACACGATCAGTGTCTCAGATGCTGTAACGGCCGGTCTAGAGAAGGCCCTGGCTCTTTCAGATTCTGTGACGACCGCTGACAGTTTCCTGTTGGGGTTTGAGTACGGTAGAAATCCGATCGATTCGATAGTTTTGGCGGATCAGACGATCCCAAGCATTGATAAAGATCGTTCGGCTTCCGACACAATCAGCACCTCTGACTCCTTCTTGCGTAGTTTGGAGTACGGCCGCCTACTGTCGGATTCGATTTCCCTCACCGACTCCTCCATTGTTGATCTGTTCCAAGGCTTGTCGGTATTCGTTGCCGATTCCGCAGTCATCACGGATCAACTGATCCCGTCTACTGACTACATCCGCTTGACTGCGGATGCGGTAACCCTATCGGATTCTCCCCTTGTATCTCTGTTTTCTGAAAAGGCCGCCTCTGATACGATTCAGGCCACAGATCAAAATACACTCTCGCTAGAGTTCGGCCGATTCCTGGTTGATTCAGTGACAGTGTCCGAGCAGTTGGTTCCAGACACCAGCTATGTTCGCCCTGTTTCTGATGCGATCGTTGTTTCAGACCAGAGCTCAATCTCCTCGGTCTACGAAAAGACGATTCTGGACACAATCTTCGTTGTGGATAGCCGTGCCGTAAGTTTGGACCAGAACCGGTCAAACAATGACGTCATCAGCTGTCTGGACCAGTGCACCCTGGCGTCTGAATACGTCAAAGTACTTCAAGACAGCATCCAGCTAGCTGAACAGCTGATCCCGTCTACCGACTACATCCGAAGCATCGCTACGGATTTGATCGACACCACTGAGCAGTTGATCGTTGAGAATGAGCGGGGGACAGTTGTTGAAGACGCCCCCATCAGCGTCTCTGACGCGCTGTTGGCCGAAACTTCGTACCGTAGGTCAGCTTTTGACGCCTTGGACATCTCTGAGGTCTTGCTAGCGGAGACCCAGTACGTCAGAGACACTCAGCCGGACTCTATCAGCTGTCTGGATGGAGCTGAGGCTGCTATCGAGACCTTCCTTAACTTTTTGGATGACCTTGAGGTTTCGGATCAGATCGTCATCTTCACCGAATCCAATTTCTCAATCGTCGAAGATGATGGGATTACGGTGTTCGACGACACGATCGTCAGAATCCTTAACAATGGGGTCGGTCCCAGCATCTCGGCGGATACTAACGCTGTCAAACGCTTCCGGTACATGCAGCAACTTCAGCGTGGGGACCTCTGTATCAGGACTTCAGATGCGACGGGTCCGTATGGGCCGGCGGCGGTCTATTACCGGCTCTACCAGATTTCTAAGTCTGGGGCCCCTATGATGGTAGGAGGGCGTCAGAAAGCTGTCAATGGGGCTGTAGGGGAGTTCTACGTCATAGGTTTGGCGGGTGAACACGGTCAACCAGGCGAATGGTTGATCAGATGGGAAATCCAAGATTCGGCTCAATCACCTATCCAGACGGTGGACCAACGATTCCTGGTTTTGGATGCTTTGGCGTTGAATCCCAATGGGGGTTTTCCGCCTAGAGTCAACAAGTATGGTTGGGAATGATGGCGCTTTCATTGATTAGGTGGTCTTAAGGAGTAGAGATGTCGGTAGCATTTTACAAGGGTCAGCAATTGGGTTCCAAGGACCTTGACATTTGCCTAGCAAATGCGTCGGACTACCCTATCAATGCGGCTGAAATATCCTACGCTCTATACGACCTGACCACTGGCAAAGAAGTGTTGCTGGGAGTACCCCGCAGAGATCCGGCCAACGATTCGGTCGGACATTACTATGCCAGTATCGTGATCCCCAAAGACGCTCGTATCGGAGATTACCGAATTCGCTGGGTATTCAGGGAAGTGGCGGGGGGTAAGATTCATCAGGTGGTGCAAGAATTCAACGTCATCGACGGGGCGGCCGGACCGATGGTGATCGTCCCCTGTTCAGAGATCGCGTTGGTGAGGAGTCTTCGGATCCTTCTCAGGGACAACAACCCTGACCGAAATTACCACTTTCGACCGCCTGCCCATGAGGAGACGATCACTCAGTTAAATCGAGTGTTCGGCTACATTTGGGAAGATGAGGAACTGGCTGAATACTTGCTCCGCTCTCTCGACATGGTGTCGGCTGCCCCTCCCCGTACCCCCATTCCTTCTTTTGACGCCCTGTTTCGAGACTACCCTGACTGGCGAACCTTGGTGATCAATGGGGCGATGATGTACGCCTTGCGGGCAGTTGCGATCAATTGGGTGGCAGATGAGTTTGGCTACAGTATTGGAGGAATCTCTCTAGATCTGGAGAAATCGTCCAAATACCAACAACTCTCCCAGGATGTCAAAGACTCCTTTGACAGCCAACTTGAGAAAGCTAAGGCGACGGTCAAGATCATCAAAGGTTTGCAGCAGCCCCGATACGGGATCGGTATTCGGAGCTCGTTTGGGCCGTATGTGGGATCAGGTGTGTTGAGCCCACGAAAGTTCGTCGGATTCTGAACTATTACACTTTAGATGTAATTCGCTTCATAAGGCGAATGCCTTCTAGCTGAGGTGGGGCTGGTGTAAGTTACCGGCCATGGACATCAAGACGTGTGCTTGTGGTCAGGTGTTCTCCTCTTTTAGAGTGTTGGCAGCTCACCACAAGGACTGCACTGTGTGGCAGGATCAATTGGGTCAGTGTGAAATATGTAAGCGGCGCCACTATCGCCATGTACAGGTTTGCCCAAATGAAGGTGAGGACCGCAATCGTCGGCGCCTCATTGAGAAACATGGTATACCTCAAGGCCTGTTCGAGGATTGTTTGCGAGAACTGAACAAACAATACTCGGACGGCCGCCTCAAATCAAAGAGAGCCTATGACAACTAAGAAGAATCTGACGACAGAGGACCCTGTAGAACCTTCTACTTTGGAGGAATTGCGTAGTTTGCAGGAGGCTAGAGCAGGGATTGCCGACAACTTGCTGTCGCTGGAGCAAGAACGGATCCAGTTGTTGGCGGCGGCCCGAAAGGTTGACGATCAACGCACTCGACTTTTCGAGAAATGCTTGATTGATCGTGGGCTGAGCAGCAATACGATTGCCGAGATAGATGCCAAGACTGGCAAACTGTTGGTGATTCAGACGACCGCTAGTCCCCCGAAGACCTGATTTTTTTATCAGATGGCTGAATGGAGAGGTGCCATTCAGCCATGCCTTACGCTTCAAATCGAGACCGCGATCCGCCTACACTCGAATTGGTGAAAGTTGCTGAACCCGCGGCACCTCTCAACCTTTTCATGACGAGTGGGTATCAGCCGGGGGTGGTAGACCTATCTTGGACGGACCCTTCCCAACTTTCGGTCAACAGTAATTTCCAGATCTGTGGGGTCAACATTTATCGGAGCTTTGACTCCGAATTTGGCCCCTACGATAGGATCAACCCCTATCCTCTGGGCGGCACGTTTTGGCGAGATCAGACCAACAATGTGTTGGTTCAGGATGAGCAGGTTACCGATTGGGTAATGTTTGGGGATGCGGTAGCCGCGCAAAGAAACGCTCCTCGATACGTCTTTAGGACTAGTTTTGGCCCGATCGTCAAGGAGGGTTCTCAAAACATCCCCGCCAACACACCCTCTGACGTTGAGGTGAGAATTGATGGGATGGTGGCCCGAGTGGCCCGAGTGACGGGTGAGACGTGGGAGGTGGAGATAGACCCCAATCCCTATCCAAACGTCACCACTCAGCTGATGGACCCTGGGATCGTTCCAGGCCCTGACAGTGTGGTGACGGTCTCCTATCGGTACAACAGGTCTTTCGTTAGAACAGACCTGAGTCAGCGTATCTTCTATCGTGTCACCACCGTGGGGACGATGCTTAGCACACTTGCTGGCCCAGCAGATCCTCATGAGCTGTTGGAGACGCAACTTGCCCGAGCCACTCTCACCAGCACCTTCGAATTAGAGAAGGTGGATTGGGTGTGGCGGGAAGCGGTTCGTCGGAATCGGTGGATTCTTGACCAGGGTGGGGAGCGGGTCAAAGTTTTCATTCGGAAGCAGGTTGGGCCTGTTTGCCCTTGCTTCAATACCCTCACCCATCACCAACCTGTAAGTGACTGTACCATCTGCTATGGGGTGGGCGTCATAGGCGGGTATGAAGGGCCGTACGACATCATCCTCGCCCCTGACGATGCGGAACGGAAGATAGGTCAGCGAGACACAGGCCGCACAGTAGAGCACTCGTACGAGGTCTGGACGACATCCAGTCCGTTGCTTTCTCAGCGAGACTTCATCGTCAAGATCAACGGTGAGCGATACAGTATAGGTCCAGTCAGGATGCCCTCCAACCGAGGTATGTTGCTACAACAACATTTCAACATAGGTCATCTGGACGAGAAGATGATCCAGTACAGAGTTCCGATTGACGGGCCGAATCGCTTCTTGCCCAACCAGGCGGCTGAACTGGTGCCTCCTCTAAACTCTCCCGCTCAGATCACTGATAAGCCTGAGATTCCGGATGAACGGGAACTAAAAGGCCGCACCAAAACATGGGTTAACATCGTTTACTGATGATCGCTCTACCCAAAATACGTATCAATTACAAGCCCTTGGTACCCAAAGGAGCACTCGATAAGTTTGAGCCCAAGAAGGTATTGAAGTCCCTTCAACGTCAAATCCTCGAAGAAATACGACGAGAGATTGAGGAATACGCCTTTTCCCCTAGAGCCAAGAGGGCTTTGAAGAAGGGTCTGAAGACCAGAATCTACGAGAGCAGCCTCATAGTGACCGCCACTCACCCCGCTTTCTTCCCCTTGTTGGAGGGGCGCAAGAGGGAACAAATGACTTGGCTGACCAAGGCTAGGCGGCCCATTCCAATCATCCTCGATACAGGAGAACTGATCTTTAGGTCCGCCACCCCCAGATCGATGGCTAGGGGTCGATGGTATCACCCTCGACGAGAATCTACCCATATTATCGACAAAGCGAGAGATGCTGCTCGAACCGTCATCAAGAGACGTCTGGTGAGAGCGCTCCAGAAAACCCTACAAGATACCCTAAAGAGATAAAATGAGCGATTCAGGCGGAGTTTCAGTCGTGTGTCTGACTATGGGTGGGCACTTTGTACCAGACATCAAGGTCGATATCCCCCATCGAGAGCAGATCTTCATAAAGATGGAGGACTACCTCAGATCGAGAGACCTTCATCGAGCCATCAATTCTGGGATCGTTTTTAAACTAGACACGGTGACCGTACGTCAACCAGTGGAGTCTGCCGTGGATATTGAGAGAATGGCCCAGCTGGAACTAGAGAACGCTCGCCTCAAAGAGGCTCTGGAACGGGCCAATAAGGTCAACTCAGACCTACATTCGGGGATGGCCAATCTCCAGCAACAGATGACCAACGTCCTGTCTGCTTTGGGGCGCATAGAAGCCGCCCCAACCACGACTATTGTGCAACAAGTATCTGGACCTGGGGGTTATGTGCCGGCAAGTCAGAATACTGGTCCAGTAAGCGAAGCGGTGGGTGGGGAGGCCCCCATGTTTCTCCCAGACCTGAGTCAGGACTTGGGGGAGGCCAGAATCCAAATCACTGAGCAAGTTAGTGATGGGGATGTCTCTGGACCAGCTTCTAAGCTCCGTCAACTACGTGGTGGCGGCAAGAAGAAGTGATTCTTCTTTTGATTCGATCAGCCTAGGGTAAGCCTATGCTGAAGCGAATTGCACAAGACCCCCATCAGGAGAACATTCGTGTAGTCTGGCACGAACCTACGCAATTCGATCATTTGCGGCACGGCCCTCCCTATCTGCCAAAATCCTATGAGGCTGTAAAGCTTGGTAAGGATCAAAGACTCGAAGTCAAACAGATCGTCAGGACCTCGGCGGTCAAGATGGCTGGTGGGGGGACGATGCTTTCGATGTTGGCCATGCTTCAGGCGTTGGCTTTGCTTCATCAAACTCATCACTGGAGCACCTCAGGGGTTAGCTTCAGTGGGGACCACTTGCTTTTCGAGAGACTCTACAACGAGTCTCTCGAACTTATTGACCAATTGGCTGAACGGATCATTGGGTCGGGAGATTCAACCACCATCACTGCATTCGAACAAGCGACCGTTATGGCGGACTTGTTGGTTGCGTTGGGACCGGTCAAATCTCCCGAGGACATGGTTCGCATCAGTCTGGGGGCCGAGGCCACGTGTGTGACTGCCATTTCTCAACTGATTGCCACCATGAAGGCAGCCGGTACTCTGAGTCACGGTATCAGCAAACTGTTGGAAGACATTGCAGATAAGCACGAGACCTTCGTCTATCTGCTCAAGCAACGTTCTCAAACGGAGACCTACGATTTCCGTTGAAAAAACCAAAGGTAAAACACATGAAAAAAGATGAAGGTAAATCTGTCAGTCTAGGTGTCGGTCTGGACATTGGTACCATGAACATCGTTTCCGCCAGATCGAAAGATGGTGGCGTGGTGACCAAGCGAGTGCGTGACGCCTTTTTGGACTTAGAACTAGCTGCAAAGCGTAGCTTGAAAATGTCCAAAGTCGACTACGTGGAACGTGAGACAGATGGAGCCTTGTTGGTGCTGGGTGATTCGGCATTGACGATGGCCAATCTGTTCAAGCGTGAGGCTCGACGGCCCCTCAGCCGAGGCTTGATTGCCGCTGGCGAAATCGACGCTCAAGAGGTGTTGGGGCTGCTGATCAATCAAGTGCTGGGCGATCCCCAGGAAGACGGTGAGCACTGCTTCTACAGCGTGCCAGCGGCCCCGATCGACGACCCCTCTCAGGACGTGATTTTCCACACAGAAGTCTTCCGTAAGATCGTCCGAGACTTCGGCTACCACGCCCATCCGATGAATGAAGCCATGGCAATCATCTACAGCCAGTGTGCCGAGGAGAACTTCTCCGGCTTGGCGGTCAGTTTCGGTGCGGGTATGGCGAACATTGCCCTGTCCTACCAGGCCAACAAGGCCTTGGATTTCGCTCTAGCGCGAGGTGGTGACTGGATTGACGCTCAATCGGCCAAGGCGCTTGGAAAGACAGCTTCTCAGATGTGCACCATCAAAGAGAAGGGGATCGACCTCCGTAAACCCAATGGTCGTGAAGAACAAGCGATCGTTCTCTACGTCAGGAGCCTGATTGACTACACCCTTCAGAATGTGGCGGCACAGTTCAAGAAGGTGAAGAACGACATCGCTCTACCAGACCCAATTCCGTTTGTCGTTTCTGGCGGCACCACCAAAGCGGGCGGCTTCCTCGATATTTTCAAGGAAGAGTTCGAATCTCACAAGAAGCGCTTCCCGATCCAGATTAGCGAGATCCGTCTCGCCAAGGATCCGATGACCGCTGTGGCGGAGGGCATGCTGGTACTCGCCTCTGAAGAACACGAATCAGATAAGTAAGGGAGAGTGGGCCAGTGTACTACAACTTGGTAGGACCCCTGAAGCGGCGAGTCATCCTTGAACTGAAGGACAGCTTTTCGAATCATCCTGTCTACAACAAGATCGTTCCGTTCATTCAGAACCGATTCTCGTTTGAGGAACGTCCTCAATTCGGGATCGTCATCAAGGGGTCCAGTACCAATAAGGTGCAGCTGGCGGCGGACAACTACGTGGGCACTGTTCAAAGCCATGTAATGTTGGCCTATGTGGGGCAACCTGAGTATCCTTTGGAATGGGTAAGAGAGGATTCTAGGGTAGTGACCAAGAATGGGGGGATGCCCACTCCTCCTGGGGTCTATTTGATGGAGATCCTGACTGCTCCTACGGTCAACGGTGAAGACGGCTTCTTCGTCATCGATCCTATGTATACGGTAATCGATCGTCCCTTGATCGTCACTAGAGCGGGCATGACAGTAGACGCTCAATTGGAAAACCTGCCGCTTCAGAATACGTTGCGGCTCTATGCCAACAACTCTTTCTTTCTCAAAGAGGGGTTGGACTATACGGTAGATTACGATACCGGTAGGGTTACCTTCATCACCATCTTGCCAGCCAACACACAGGTGTCGGCGGACTATAGGTGGGCAGGAGAATCGATAGGGCCAGTGGCGTTTCAGTGGAATCAAGCCAATTGGACCACTCTTCCAGGGGTAGTGTTGGCTTTTGGGAAAAGGTCCGCCCCAAAACAGAAGGTGGCGGTGGTGGTCTACCAGGATCGAATCGATGCTGCCGAGGCGTACGGCGGGAAGTTCGAAGTCAGTTTTGACTTCGATGTGATTGCCAGGGATCCGATGCAGATGGAGGAGATCGCAGATCTGACCACCATGTATCTGTTGGCTGACAAGAAGAGTCAATTGGAATTCGAAGGAATCGAGATCTTAGATGTCTCGATGGGCAGCGAGGCTGAGGAAATAGCAGATGAGACGGGAGAGAACTTCTTCTACCAAGCCTCTATGTCGCTGCAATTGAGAGCTGATTGGGAAGTGCACGTGCCGCTTCCATTGGTGATTAGCAAGATTAATTCCGGAGGTATCACTCCTGTTGCTTCCGACGTGTTGTTCAGAACACACCCTATTCTTCAGAGAAGAGATGATGATTATGAGAGGATCGGCTGATGCCTAAGTTCAGTTTTGAATGTGCCTGTAGCACACAATTCACCCGCACCCTAAAGATGGGGGACCATGCGACTCATGAGTGCCCTGCTTGTGGAGCTGAGGCCCCTAGACTTTGGGAAACCTTTGGGTTTGATTTCGCCAAAGGAGGCAAGTCACCTGCCAATTCAGGAGTATCGAAGCACGATTATCCAACAGCTGACAGGGTGGTAGGAGTTGATGCTGAGTCCAGGTGGAAGGATCAAGCTGCTAGGGAAGTGGTCAAGTCCAAGGTCAGGAAACAGGTGGGGACCCACGCTTTGATTCGAAAGAATGGTAAAGACTTCATCGATTACGAGGGCGGTACTCCCGAACTGATCGAACGTCGTAAGAATTTGGCTCAAGAGGTGAGAACCATTCAGGCCAAACAAAAAGACGAGTGACCTCACTACTCCTCTTGTTTCCACGTTCTAGGTAGAACCAGATTGAGATTTAGACCCAAAGCGCCCCTAGATATGATGTAAAAACAAAAACCCTAATCAATTCGAGGCTTTATGGCGATCGGCCCCTACTCAACTTACGTTCCCCCTGGCGTCTACACCCGTACATTGTCGGATGCCAATGCTGCAAATCTGGTAGTTGGTCTTAAGATCCCAGTGGAAGTTGGGGTGGGTCAAGAGGAATTGACTCAATCCGATTACGAATTGGTGCGTGGTTCTAGCGCAGGACTGGATCAGCAGATCATCAATGAGGATGTGAGCGCCAGCTTCGTTGTGGATGACTCGAACCCCAACCACCCTATCTTGGGTTTGGCGAATGGGACATCAACACAGTTCATCGTCAGAAACGCTCCCATTGTGACGGGGCAAGGGATTGGGAAGATCTCTAACGACATCAAGACCCTCTCGGTGACGATCAACGGCGTCCCAGTAGCGGTAGGGTCGGTTCAGGGTGCAAGTGGATCGGTGTTTCTCCAGATCCCGCCCCAACCAGGAGACAACGTTCGTTGCACCTATTGGTTCCATCGTTCGGACACGAGTTTCACGGATGATGTGTCGAACCAGGTAACCACAGTAGCCGCGTCATTGACCACACCAGGTTACGCTCCTTTCCAGGTTGTGACTGGTTTGACCGATACTTTCGTGTTCTCGGTAGATGGTACGCCCAAGACGTTGGTCTTTGGGGCAGGTAGCTACACAGCCGTTGGCCTCAAGAGTGTGATCGATGCTGCGGCCGTGTCAGGCTTGGCTGTGTCGGTTTCGACTGACGGTCAGGGACGTGACCACCTCACCTTCACAGCTGCCCGCTCATTGTCGATCGGTGGTGGTAACGCGAACGGTGTGCTGGGTTTCTCGCCCAACACGAACACGAACCGTAACGCTACCTTCCGCGTATTTCAGCGTCCAATCGTAGACGGTACGGACGGCGGTATCACCACCACAGACCCGACTAAGGTTGTGGCGGTGGTCAACAATGTCCAAGTGGTGGTGTCGGCTGTCGACGGTACGAACGGTTTGGTCACCCTGCCTTTCGCTCCAGCAGCTGGGTCGACGGTGAAATTGACCTACTTCGCCAACACCTGGCAGGACACATTCGACTACTTGCCCAACACACTGGTGACGGACGTGATCCGTTGCGGTTTCGCGGCAGGTCGTAACGACTACATTCAAGGCCAAGACTTCGTGGTCTCGAATCCGAGCCCGGACGTGTCGATCATCCACTGGGGCAGCAGCTTCGTTGTTTCTTCGGCTCAACACACCAGTGGCACTACCCCCTTCAATGAGGTTCAGATCCTCCCCACCTTGGTGGATGATCGTCTCTTCTCGGTGGAAGCCACACGTGTCGTGGATACGACGGTCATCCCTGCTTTGGTGTCTTCGAACCAATTCCTCCTACCTGAGGTGCCGACCACAGGTAACGGACGTGACACGCCCCTTGGGGCAACGGTCTATGGTGCAGTATCGAACGGCCGCAATGGTCTGGATACCAATCGTCCTGACTTGGTGACGGTTCACACTGGCCGAGATTTGGTAGATGCGCTGGGCCGTGCGGCGGCGGTGGTGACGGTGGTTGATGGGGAGAATCGCAAGATCACTCTCAAGAACCCTGTTCCCCCGGATCACAAGGCGTATGCGACTTTCTGGTACAGCCGTTTGACGGATGACACGTTCATCCTGACCAACAAGGTGACGGGTCCGGTTGGTACGGGTCAGTTCGAAGTGCTTGATACCACAACAGGCAAGAACCTTTATCAGGTTCGCTTCGGAACCAAGTCTGGCCTTTCTGAGATTGTTCAATGGCCTCGCGGTTCAGAACAAGTGACGGACGGCTTCCACACGGGCGCCGGCACTCCTGTTGCTGAAACAGTCACTGTGACGTTTGGGTCTACTTTGGCCGAAAATGCCATCTATACCAACCTAGGAGCAGCTCCTTACTCGTTCTTCCAGACCTACAGCAATAACTGGAGAACCACCATCAATGGTAACGCCCTAGTTACCAACTTGACCACAGCTGTGCCGGCTTACTTGGTGTCAGCCAGAACCCCCACCAGCGGATCGAATTCGATCACCATTCCAGCCTCTCCCGCCAATGTTTTCAACATTACGGTCGATGGCGTGAATGTGGCGGTGACATTGACGGCTGGCGCTAGAACACCAACACAAATTGTTGGTGAAATCAATGCAGCGATTGATGCCAACGGCGCTTTCAGCGGCACCGCTCCCAACACCTTGGCAAGTTTTGTTCAGGTGAACGGTACAAACGGTGATGTGTTCTTCGTTATCAAATCGTACACTACTCCTGGCGCACTGCCTGGTGGTTTTGATAACGCATCTACTGTGGCGATTCGTCAAGGTACGGTCGAGAATGTGCTTGGATTCAGCACCTTCCAATCGGCTCAAGGCACTCCCACAGCCACCAACAAGCCAGCCACCATGTTGGGTGGTATTGCAGGGCCGTTCAACATCACCTCTGGTGTCAACGATGTGTTGACCTTCCGTCTAAACGGAATCGACTACACCACGACCTTGCCAGCAGGTGCCGCGGTTACGGCTTCTTCAGTGGTGACCGCCATCAACAGCACCCCTGGTTTGACAGGTGTTGCTTCAGCGGGTACTTTGGGCAACCTGAACAAGATTCGTCTAACCAGCACAGTGGCGGATCCAAGCTCCAGCATTGTGATGTTGGATGGTTCGGCCAACGATGTGTTGGGCTTCCTTGATGATGCGACAGCTAGCCAAACACTAGTTGCGGCTTCTGAGGTGGTGGATGCCCTAAACGCTACCTCAGGCTTCTCGGCCCGCGGTGTGGCGTACGTCAGCACCATCAATGGCTCACAGTATGTGACCATTGAGTCTCTGACGGTCGGTGCTGCAACATCAAGCATCGTATTTGTCAGTGGTTCGGCCTCGGCCTTCAACCCCACTACTGGAACTGGAATCGTTCCAGGAACTAGCGGTGACAATGGTGCTGATGCTCAGGACAAGTTCACTGTCAGCTCGAACAATGCAAGCGGTTCGGCTGGTTCTGGTATCCCAGGTCAGACCTACACAGATGCAAGGACGGGGCTACGTTTCACCGTACTGCCTGCCACAGACGGCAGCTACACTTCTTCAGGCTTCTTTACCTTGGAAGTGTCCCCAACCTGGAAGGTCAATCCAGCAGTTCCGTACTTGTCGCTTCCAGGTTTGGAAACGGTGGTTACCGACACGGTTGGTATTGGGGTGAACGACACCGCTACTGTCAACACTTTCAATCCTTCTGGACTGGAACCAGCGATAGGCGACTTCTACTTCGTCACCTACAATTTCAGGAAGCAGGACTTTTCGACCAAACTTTATCAACAGTTCAAGACTGTGGAGGCCAATTTCGGGCCTCTCTCGGCTGAGAACAAGGTAACGTTGGGTGCCTACCTGATGATCCTCAACGGAGCCGTGTTGGTGGGTATCAAGCAGGTGCTGAAGGTTCAAAACACCAATCAAGCTAGCGATCAAGACTTCATTGAAGCGATCAGTGAGCTTTCGATCCCTCTGCCTGGTAACGTCAAGCCGGATGTGTTGGTGCCTCTAACGGGAAGCAGCACGGTTTTCGCGGCCCTCATGCAGCACTGTGAAATTCAGTCTAATGAGCGCAACCAGTCAGAACGCATGGGCTTCGTCGGGTTCTCGTCGGGCACCACTCCAACCACTGCTCAATCGGTGGCCAGGAGCTTGCTCTCGAAGCGTATGATGGCTTTCTACCCCGACAGTGCGGTCATCACGCTTTCGGATCAGTTGGGTGCCAGCTACGAGACTTTGGTGGATGGTTCGTTCATCGCGGCCGCTATTGCGGGCGCGGCTTGTTCACCAGCCGTCGATGTGGCGACTCCCTACACCCGTCGTCGCATCCAAGGGTTCACCCGTATTCCTCGGATTTTGGATCCGATTACGGCCAATCAAACGGCGGTCGCTGGCATCACTCTCTTGGAGGACTTGGATCCTTTGATCCGTATCCGCCAAGGTTTGACGACCGATATGTCGGACATCTTGAAGCGTCTGCCGACCGTCACTCAGATTGGCGACTACGTTCAGCAGCAAAGCCGCGTAGCTCTGGACAGCTTCATCGGTACCAAGTTCCTCGCTAGCCGCACTAGTGAGGTTGAGGTCTCGATGACGGCCCTGTTCAAGCAGTTGGTTCAAGCTGAGATCGTCGGTGGTTGGATGGGGATCTCGGCCACCATCAACCCCATCGACCCGACGGTTATGGACTTCGAAGCTTGGTACCAGCCAATCTTCCCGCTCTTGTACATCCAGATGACGTTCTACCTCAGAGCTCGCATCTGAGAAGATAGCGTCTGATTAGGCCAAAGGGTCGGTGCTCAAACGAGTATCCGACCCTTTGCTTTTGGTGTATTTCTATTATCTGAAATCTAGCTTGCGAGGCTAAAGTTTCGGAATTCTTAGCCGTTATAGGACAAGCATGGAACGTTGGGCTGAAACGAGCGAAGACGAGCTGATTGGCGAATTCCAAGTAGCCGAGTATTTGATCTTTCTGTTCGCACTGGATACCTATCTGAGGTATTCGGAGGAAACGACGGGCCAAGACCAGTTGGAAGGGGATACGATCCGGAAAGGGGTCACCATCCTTCGTCTGGCCGATCATTCGTTAGATTCGATCAAGTCTTACCTTGACAATCACTTGCCCTCGCCCACCCACAAGATGATGCTCAATCGGGCGATCAATATCTCGATCTCTACCGCGAATGGAGTGGCGAGACGAGCCCTCCAGTTCCGGACCTTGCTTTCTCGTGGCGGTCCCTCGACCATGAAGGGTATCTTCGATACCACCAAATACATCCGTCAGGTGCGTGAAGCCATCAGTGCGTCGATGTTGGAAGATGCCGATCGTGCGCTCGATATTTTTGCCGCTTTGCCGATGCGAAATACTCGTATGCGGGCTTGGATAGATCTGGCGGCCAAGGTGGCAGGTTCGGGAGAGGCCGCTCCTAGTGCGGTAGACGCTGGCTCAAGAGAGGCTGGAGAAACCTCCACCGAACTGGTGATTCATCAGGTGCAACAGATCGCCGCTTCTGGCGCGGATGAATCGCTCAAATCTCAAGAGGCTCAAGCAGAACTGTTGGATACGGTTGAGCGAGAGGCCACCAACGCAGCCAGACGATCGCTTGAGATCAATTCTCAATCTGATGAGCCTCCCACTCGTTCGGAAGTGGTTGGCGTGGCGGTAGCGGCCGCTACTGCGGCGATGAGTGACCCGTCCAAACCACAGAACATCCCCACTCCTTTGCGCCGCTTGGACGACGAGCAACGTGCCGCCGCTTTGACGGATGGCAAAGTGAGGGTGGCGGCCGGTGCGGGTAGCGGTAAGACTTCTACGGTTGTGGCTCGTGTCGAATACCTGATCAAAGAACGTCGAGTTCTACCTAGCCGAATCTTGGTGACAAGCTTCAACAATAAGGCTTCTGAGGAGCTGAAAGAGCGTCTTGGAAAAGCGGTGGGCGGTGAGTCGCTCCAACAGATGAGTGTAGGGACCATGCACTCTCTGTTCAAACGCTTCATTGGTGAGTACGGCACCAATGCTGAGAAGGTCACCATGGGACAGTTGAAGAACGGCCCCAACGGCTTCATTGGGGACGGTAAGAAGATCGGTTATGCGGTCCAGAATATTTGGGAGGATTGCTACGGGAAACAGAAACCAATTCCGAAGCTTCAATCTGTTTTATTGCTGAAAGCTCAATGGGCGGGAAACCACGTTACGCCCCTCGAAGCGGCCGCAAAAGCACGATCCTCCTCAGAAAGGGATGCAGCTCTTTGGTATGAGATGTACGAAGGCCTCAAAGGTTCGATTCCTGGTTGGAAACCCGTTTGCCATTCAAAGAGCTACGAATCTTTCATGACAAAGGTGCGCCCAAACAACATCCCGTTGGGCGACTTCTCCGACATGTTGTCTACCTTTCTCAAGATCCTGAAGCGTGAACCCAGGGTCCAAATCACCATCCAGAAGATGTACGACCACATCATTGTGGATGAAGCCCAGGACCGTAATTCGGTCATGAAAGAGGTTTTGGATCTGTGTGCTGGACACGTGACCGATGGATCTGACGGCAAATCCTACTGGGTGGTGGGCGACGATAAGCAGGCCATCAATAGCTTCCAAGGGGCTCGCTCCGAATTGTTCATCAATATGGGTGAGGAAGATGGTTGGAAGACCCGCTCAATCCGCACCAACTACCGTTGCGAACCTGAATTGGTGGATGCTGCCAACAAGCTGATCGCTCACAATAAGGGCCAGATTGAGATGGAATCGGTGCCTAACCCTCAGAAGGTTCGTGGTTCCGGTAGCATTCAGGTAGTCACTCCTATGGATGAGGCGGGGGCGGCTCTGGGAGTCGTAGAGGGCATCAAACAGAACCTCGTCTTGGGTGCCAATGTGACAGACCACGCGGTATTGACCCGAACCAACAAGGAACTTCACGCCTACGAGACTGCTTGCATCATTCGAGGAGTTCCGTATGCCCGTAAGGGTGCATCATCTTTCTTGGGGTCTCCAGAGACGACTGCTTTGCTGGGGTACGTGCAGTTGGTGACTGGTTCTGACTTCACCAAAATGCAGAAGGCGTTGGGCAATGCGATCAACAAGCCTCGCCGATTCTTCTTGACCGACCCCAAGAAAGCGCCTGAGGCGGTTGAAGCGGCACTCTCTGCCTATGCACGTCAACGAGACGTTGACGTGAAGTCGATCAATCCGATGACGGCCCTTCAGGATCGGTCCTTTGTGCGTCACTTGGTGGACGCTTTGGCCAAACTGACCCGTTCTGGAAAAGCCTTCAAGTTCGAAGAAAAGATCGAAGACTTGGCCCAATCTTTGCAGGAAATGAAGGCCCTGACTACTGACCCAGATTACACTACCAAGAATCTGTTTGACGATATCTTGGGTCTCAAAGGCACGGGCATCGTTGGTGGGGCGTTCGTCGAACAGTCGTTCCGTGAGTCTCTTCAGGCTGACTTGAAAAACTCCACCTCTGCAGACGATGACGAGGCGGTAGATGAGGATGACGAGGAAGACAGCACCCAAGGGTTGGGTAACATTTCGTTCCTCTACCAGTTGGCGTTGCCCGATCCGACGGATGAGGACGATGAACTGAACCCGCCCACCACCCCCATGGGGTTCAAGCAGAAGATGGAACGCTACGCTTCCAAGATGAAGGATCTACGTACCGACATCACCAAGTGGTACAAGGAACAGTCCGCCTTGCCGCCAGAAAAGCGTTCTCCTCCACCAGGTGTCTATCTGGGCACGTGTCACTCGACCAAGGGAGCTCAGTGGCCTACCGTGTTCGTGGCTATGCCGGCCGGCAAATTCCCCATGGTGCCGATCGTCAAACCAGGGGAAGAACCACCACCTCCAGAGGAAGTGGAGCAAAAGTTGGAAGACGAGCGTCGTCTGGCTTACGTGGCGATCACGAGGGCAGCGAAGAACTTGACGATCGTCTGCCCCAGTAGTGTGGGTGGCAAGGCAGGCGGAGTTAGCGAATTCGTGTACGAGGCCGGCCTCAACTTGGGTCAAAATATCAAGCCGGCAGAGCCTAATGAAAAGCAAGCTTTCGACGTAAGCAATGTTGATTGGCAACCTCATGATGGGATGGATGCCTGATGGCCGCTCAATACACTGAAGTCACTCTCCAAGACATGGAAACCTTTCTCAAGCGGGGCTTCCGTGCGCTCCGTCCTCAGAAAGGACACTCAAATGGAGGGGAGTACTATTACGACCTCCAACTAAGTGATGCGGTCCATCTGAGGATTTGGACCTCAATCCGTAAGTCCTCCGATATGGGAGCCGGGGTGGGGGAAGACGCGATCCGTGTGCAGATGATGGGTGTCAAGTCCAACAGGCCTTTGATGAAAGGCAAGGCTCCCATCGTCAAGCGAACGCAGGGCTGGAAAAACTCTCTTCAGAACCGCATTGAAGACGCAATTGAGGCTTATGAGGAAAAGCCTGAGTACTGGGATGCCAGCGGCAGCAAGTCTCCAGAGACCCCCAAGACGACCGAACCGTCCACCAGTGCACCGGTTCCTTCTGGCGGCCCCCGAGCGACTGATCCTCAGCTCAAATATTTGGGGTTCCTCACTTCAAGGATTCGTAGTGCAGAACAGTGGGCACCCTACGCCAAGATGTTCCCTGATTTGAAGTGGCCGTTCACGCGAGACGATCTTCGCAAACTGTCGATCCGTCAAGCCGCCACTTTGATTGATCTTCTGAAGAACAGCGGGGGCAGCCGCTATGCCGATGATTACGACTACAGCCGTTGATCTGGTGTAGGTGCAGAGGTGGAATCTATAGACCTTAAGGTAGTTCTGGATCCAAATCTACCTCAGGTGGTCAATTCGGTGGTGGGGTTTGGGGAATTCACAACTGAGGACCCCACTACTGAGACAGCTCTCTACCAACTACTCGAACTGCCTAGATTCCATCGAGACTTGATCTTGGGGCGGCCCTTCCCCCTGGTGTTCGTGTCAAGAGGGTTGGCCAACCTAGGGACCATTTTTGCCATCGCTCTCTTTCTCAAAAGAGAGATTGCCATCAATCCGTCGATCCCTGGCCTGGTGGCGGCAGTCGACTTGGTGGACCAATATGGTGTGGGTGGAATGGCCCACATCGACCGAGATTTGGCACGATTCTTTCGACTCCTTAGGGCCTATCTATCTGACACTCCTCAAAGCAGTCTTGAGGTGCGTCTCAATACGGTGTTGGAGTGGATCTACCAGTATGTAGGTGATGGGGGCCTTCCAGCTCTGACAGCAGACGACGCTCACCCGAACATCATCGACCGAGGTACGAACGGCTTCGTTTTGGCGGAAGTTGAGCGTTGGGGGCAGGGCTCTTTGGAAGCCGGTTGGGAAGAACTGTATCGGGAGGGGTATCTAAGAGGAGCCGTTTTTAGCCCCATGCATAAAGAGACTGGGCGTAGGATGGTGTTAGGAGCTCGCAAGAGCGGGTATCTGACGTTCAACCTACTGATGGCGGCCCAAGCCCTCAATGATGCGGAAGACTCGATGGGGGAGCCCGCAGAATGGGTCTCCGATGGCTTATGGCTCAGATCCCCTCCTAATGGGACGCTGATCCCCATCTCGGCCTTGACCCAGTTGTTGATTCGCCTGTAGGGTTAACTTATCTCCATGGTTTCCGTTCTACCTGACATGGAACAGTTGATTGAGAAGGTCAGCATCGAGGAAATGGGTGAAGACCCTCGTCCGTGCATTTGGCTGGTGTCGGAATCCAAAACTCCCGATATCGAGCTGGATGAAGACGACTTTCCGTTCTGATTGTCTGTGATCCCCCAATAGAGCTTTCGTGCCCCGCCACAAGTAGGCATGGGCACACTAACTACTGTTGTGATCGGTAGCGATGGCGTTACCGATTGGATCAAAACAGACGGGCAGCGGTACAATCTAGGGCCGATATCGGCTCTACGATTCGTATCTAGTTTGGTAGATAGGCGCCAAGCCAAGCGAGTCCTGGACACCTTTCTGTCTGGGAAAGAGGCCAAACTGTCGGTGGACATGGATCGGATGTGGGAGCTATTGGCACCACATCGAGCCCGATGGTCTGCCGTTAGTCCTTCTATGGTTTCCCAAGAAGAGAACACAAGGAATCCCACCATGAGCACTATTTCTGAAGATCTGAGCGTTTTTGAGAGTCACTTGGCCGCCCTGAAAGAAGCCGGCAGCCGCAAGGCATCGAACCTCCAGGACGGCGTGAAGGTGCTGTTCAAGCTGGCGGGTAAGATCAAGTCCCCCAATCAATCAAAGAATACCACCTACTACAATCTGGGAGCCCCCAAGGTTCATGAGGTGGGTGACAAGGTGGCTACCGATGGTTTGACCTTCGACACCTATCAAGCCAACACCGATCTTGCCAATCAGATTATTGCCAAGTCGGAAGAAACCTCGCAGAAGATTGCTAGTTTGGCCAAAGCGGGTCGTAAGTTCAACGCTTCTAAGGCTCAATCGGATGTACGGACTGTTGCCGATAAGGTGGCGGGAATCCTCAAGGCCGATTTGACTGCTTCTTGGGTCAAGGCTGATTTGACCAAACTCGCAGCTCGCGCTGACGAACTCCATGGTTTGTTTGTGAACGCTAAATGAATAACCACCCAATCTGGGTGGTGGTCAATGTGAAGGAGATGAGTTATGGCCAAGCCGTCTGATGCCGCAAACTACATATACAGAATGGGTACAGCCCCTAATACTAGGGCTGCAATTTCCCAGAAGAACAAAGTGTTCTCCTACATCGTAGGCACCAAGGAATTCAAGCAAATAGGTGTCTTGTCGGAATTCGGTCAGGACGAAAGCCGTACGATTGATCCGGTTCGTGGTGTGGGTTTCGGAGATCAGATTGCTGAGTTGGTGCCCTCCGTCACAGAGCCCATGACTCTAACGGTCAACAAGACATTGATGAACACAATGGACCTGTTTCAGTCAATGGGATATCGTGGTGGCGTGAGCGGTTTGGTCCGCTCTCTCAAGCACCACCGTTGGCCGTTCGATATCAAGCAAGAGATGGTCATCTCTGAGATCTCGTCCAAGCAGGATATGGATGGTGTGACCATTCAGGCGGCCCCCAATGCGTCCAAGCAGGCGAATGGCGAGCAGTTCTTGACCCCCGTCAGAGCTCTGTTCACCTTCTTTGAAGGCTGTTGGTTCAACAGCTATTCAAAATCTTCGACCTCGGATGCCGCTATCATCACCGAGAACTCAAGTGTTACGGTGACCGACATCCTCGATGGACGTAGCCAATATGGTGAATTCGTCGACACGGGGCTATCGCCCGTGCAGGCTAACGGCACTGCAGGTTCTGGTTTCTCCCTCCGTTTCGCTGGTAACAGTGCGACGGTCGGCACGCCAAACATCTGATCAGAGACCTAGCCGACAAGGGCCTCTTGGGGTGATCCTCAGGAGGCCTTCACCATACCCAGATTAGAGGAGATTAGATATGACGACATTGAAAGCGAAGCGGCTCAATAGCGCCCTTCAGAAGGTACAGAATGTAGGACGAGTAGAAGAAAGCGTCACCATTAGTGGCTGCTCTCTTGTCTTACAGAACCTGTCTTCCAAAGAGTACGATCAGATCGTACCAGAGCTCAAAGACTTGGATGGGGAAGAGTATCTACATACTCACATGGTCTCTCATTTGAGCCGGTCGATAGTTGAGATCGAGGGTGTCGATCTTCGTGATGTTCAGTTCATCGAAGACGAAATACCGGTTGGGGCCTATACCTTGTCGGCTGTGGTCAGTAATGAGGCGAAGGCCAAGAAAGCCCAAGAGTTGTTGTTGGCCGAGACGGGCATCAAACTGACAATCGAACCTCCAGATGATACTAGTGAGGTCAAGACAGTCAAGTTAGAGAAGTCGGAGTGGCTCAAGCGGAAGCTAGTGAGCTGGGGTCGAGAAGCCATTCTGGTTGCTAGATTGAAATTCTCTGAGGTGGTTGACAAGGCTAACGTCCATGCCAGAGAGGGTGTTCAATTCAATATTCCTGATGAGAGTGCGGCGGACAAGTTCAGACGTTTGCTTGTTGAGGCGAAAGAACTTGAGGTAGAGATGCCCGATGACTTGTTGGGTAAAATCCTAAGTGATGTCGGATATATGCAACAATCGTCTCAAAAGGAGTTGGACGAAATTCATCAGTCGGCCCTAGCCTTTGATGATGAACGAGCGACCGAACAAGCGATTGAAGAGAGGGAACCGGCGCCCTCTATCCGACCATTGCCAAAGCCCCCAGTCGAGTTACAGCCTGATCCTGAGGTAGCGTCAAGAGCTGCTACCTCCAGACAGATTGCTGCGGAATTGATGCAAAGCCGTCAACCCCTCAATCAAGGGGACTTCACGGCTCCTACTCCCGTATCAGAGTATGTCGCAACCCCTAGAGTACCTCCCCAAATTCGTGGAGCTGCTGTCCCATCGGATCGGACGGCTGAGATATCAGCATTAGAAGGTCAGATAGACCCTGCCTTGATTCAAACCCTCGATCAAGCCGTACAGGCCAATGCCCCGATGGATCTGATGAAACAGAAACCTGTTGATGGCAAGGGAGTCAACACCATCCTCAACCAACCCCCTGTTGTTGGTCTGAATCCAAAATTCCGCCCCATTCAGAAGGTCTGACCCATGGCAGATCCCGATTACGATCAGGATCAAGCCCGCCTCCGTGCACAGCAAGAAGGAGACTCTGATGAAGAATTTCAAGCAGAGATTCCGAAGCTGCCGGAGATCAATCCCGAGATCTACAAGGACGTCGAACCCTTGTTGTTTCGTGGATTCCTCCACGTTTCGGGTGAAATCAATGATGTGAGATTCATATTCAAGTCCTTGAATCATCATGAGTTTTCGATGCTCAGTCTGATGAATCCCAAGGATGAGATGAACCACAAGAACCTTCAGAGGTTCTACGCCATGTTCCTGGCGTATGGGGTGATGATGATCGGTCAAGACAACATATTGCTTGACAGAGATCGCTGGATCCCACGATTGGTGGAGGTCTTTACCAATATGGAGGAAGGTCCGAAAATCAAGGTAATTCGGTACCTTAGTGAGATCAATCGCCGTGCCACCCAAGCCACCGTTCTGACCGAAGCCTTTTCGATGGATACCTTCTCAAGATTGCGTTGGGCACAACTCAAGGGTTCTGACCTGACCAGCACCTCAGTGACCGGCGTGTTGGGCACCAACAGTTTGGGGATGAACTGGGCACAACTCACTTGGCGGGCAATCAATCATTACGCCGATCTCAAAGAACAGGCAGAAAGAGAATGGGAGAACGCCAAATTTATCGCTAGCTCGATGGCCGGAAAAGGGATGGTACGGATTCATAATCAAGACAAGAGGCGTCGAGAACAAGAAGCCAAAGACCAGATAGAACGTAGAGATAAGATCATTCGTTTCGCCCTCTTAGGGGAGTCTATGGACACCAAAGGGTCTCAACTGGGGCCTATCAAGGTAGCTAGGACGGTTGAGGAATTGAACCGACAACTTCAACACGACTTGAGAGGGGAAAAGGATTGGCACGACACAGTGGTCGACGCCCATGAAGCTCAAGTACGCGAGCAAAGTCGGCAGCGGATGGAACAGCTGCAACAGATGCAAAGAACGTATGAGGAAACCTACGGCACTCAGAGTCTGGTCGGGTCGTCCACCCGCTTGGAAGGTTTGACTGCCGAGGAAGCCAGGTTCCAAATCGAAAGAAAACGACAATTGGTGGCACAAAAGCTGTCCTCACAGCAAGTACCCCCGGAACTGCTGGACCCTAAATACGCAGAATTTGCGGACAAGTGGGCCAACGTAAGACCCAGATCGGATCAAGATCCTCAGAAGATTCAATTAGTACCAACTGTCAATAGAGCCCCCGGATCCCCATTCAACCTGAAGAAGTGAGCCCATGGTCGATCAGAATAAAGAAGTCCTTCAGATTGGTGTTGACGCCAAAGGGGCGATCTCTGACTTTGACAAGTTCGAGCGAGCCCTGACAGCTGGTCTCAAAGAGGTGGCCAATGCGGTTGCCTCGATGGGTCAAAAGAATGAGGAGGTCAGCCGACAAGCGGTAGAAGACACTGAGCTTTGGACCGACAGTGTTGATGACCTGAAGGACGCCTACAAGTCTGAAGGGCATGAAATCACCAAGCTTGAAAAGTTGATTGTGGCTCTCCACAAGAAGACCGCCAAAGCCAATGCTGCTGAGTTGAAACAACTCAATCAGCAGATCCAGCAGCTCAAGAAAATGCGGTCTGAGAAGGTCAAAAACCTCAAAGCTAGGGCCGGAAATGACCAGAAGTTCTCTAGAGGGGCTGAGGACCTTCGATCAGAGATGAAGGATGCGTTCAGCTCCTTCTTTGGCAAGGATTTCAAACGAGCCTCTGAGTCTGGGTTGAAGAGCTTGGTCAAGAGTCTCAAGATGGGTGGCCCCTTGGCAGAAAAGATGCGCTACAAGGGGATGGACTTGCAGCAAAAGGGTACTGTAAAGGGTGGCGTGCGTGGTGGGGTGATGAATGCGGCTGGGACGGCTCTCAAGGGGGCAGGAGCGGCCGGCGCTAAGCTGAACGACCTGTTTGCCAGTTTGGAGAAGATGGGCCCCATTCTGGCTATGGCAGGGACGGCGATCGTTGGTTTGGTCAAATTGTTTCTAGACCTGGATGCCAAGGCCAAAGCCTTCAACAAGGACATCCTTGCCAGTGCAGGCAGTGCTGACGTGTTGGCCCGATCGGGGGACGATGCTGAGGTGGCGTTCTCGAACATGTCGGATACGTTGCGGGAAATGCGAGACGCTAGCTATGATCTGAGCAACATCACTTGGGGGATCTCCTCAGATGAACACAAGGCCATCCTCAATGTCTTGAATCAGGAAGGTGTCAGCATCAGTCGCATCAAAGAAGAAGCTGATTTGGCTGGTAAGTCGGTCAAAGAGTTCCAGCTTGATTTGGCTCACGTGAGTGTGGCGTACAGTCGAGCATTCGGGGTGCCGCTCCAAGAAATCAATCAGCTTCAAGCTGAGATGATGACCGAGATGTCGGCCAACCTACAGGGTACTACTGTGGCGTTCCAGCAGATGGAGCGAGCGGCCGATGAATCAGGCATCAAGGCCAACAAGTTTTTCAGCATGATTCGTGGAGTGTCGGCTGATCTGTCGTTGTGGGGCACCCGCATGGAAGATGCAGTCAAACTATTGGGCCGCTTGGGGAAGGTGATGAATCCCAGAGAGGCTCAGAAGTTCATGAATGTGGCGGTCCAAGGACTGAAGAACATGGGCCGCACAGAACGTCTTCGAGCCACCTTGCTGGCTGGTGGTGGGGCCACCAAGGGGATTGTTGATCGAGACTACAAGCGTAAGGCCGATAGTTTGGCCGAACAGCTCAACATGTCGGGGGACGAACTGATCAAGAAGATGAATGAGAAAGGCCCCAAAGGCTTGGAGGATGCGGTCAGTCAACTTCCGAAAGAAGCCCAGGGGGCAATGCGTAGTGCCCTGCAGGACATGAACCTCCAGAACAAACGTCGTAACAAGGGTACGTTTGGGATGTCGACCGCCGCTAGGAATGTGGGCCCAGGCGGAGCTTTGGAGATCATGCAGAAAGCGATCCTTAGGTTGACCGGTAAGGGTAAACTATCGGACGCTGCGGGGGATATTGGTGGTGAGATGATGGCGGAGAATCTGGGTATCTCTGAGGAGCAGCTCGATCAGATGATCAAATTCGAATCCACCATCGATGCTCAGCGGGATGATCTGAAGAAGCTGCTTGAGAGTGGCACCGAGCAAGAGAAAGAAGACGCTCGCAAGGCCCTCAAGAAGGCTGGTCTGTACGCTAAGACGGATGAAGAGCTCAAGAAGAAGATCGACGGGGCGGGCTACGATCAGATCATGGACACGCTGGACGCTGACACCAAGAAGACGTTGGAAGGGGCGGCCAAGACAGAAGATTGGGCCAAGAAGCAGGCTGACCTACAGACATCCATGTTGGACAAGCTTGGGATGCTGGTCGACTTCATCATGAACAAACTCTATGATGTCATGATTGATATTTGGGATGCCGTCACTTCTTTGACGGTCTTCGGTGGGGACAAGAAGGGCTTAGATCTGAAGAAAGCAGTCCTTGAAGTCCGAGACCCCGAGCAGTCTAGACTGCTCAAAGAGGTGGGTGGGGACATCTACAAGTTCCGTGGGGAGATGATGAAGCAGGGTTCGCCTTTCAGCAAGAACTTGGCAGACGCCCTTCACGGCAAAGACAAGGACAAGGCTGAGGAAGCTATTCAGAGCCAGTTCTTCAAGATGACGGACGCAGATAGGACCAAATCTCTCACCAGTGCGGCAAGGGCGGCGGGCGTGTCGGAAGATAAGGTAAAAAACCTGGGTGGGCCTTGGGACGGTAGTCTGACGGGTCAGCTGGACAAGCAGGGGATCACTGGCGAACAGCGGGCAGCTTTGATGCATCAGTTGGTCGGGCAGTTGGATCCTGCATTGCTTCCCAAGCTGATCAGCAAGATGGGTGGGGGGAGTTCGACTCAAAGTGCTGCGGTCCACCCCACCACTCCTGGAGTCAGCACCCCTTCCGCTCCAACACCTGCCAGCAAGACGATGGAAACCAACTCATCTGACAGTCTGGCTCTAAGTAAAGACCAAGCTGAGACTATGCAATCCATCGACAATCAGATGGATCGCTTCAAGATGGACACTGGTTTCCTTTCAGGACCGTACTCTAAGGCGGTTGAGAGCTCAGTGTTGGCGGCTGTGCGAACTGCCCTGTTTGAGTACTACATGTACAAGGACTTGAATCAGACTGACGTGGCGGCCGCTATTGGCGGTCTTGGCATGACAGGAAGGTCTTTCAGCCAAAACATCGGAGAGACAGCCGGACAGGGGTACGGTGGCGACATTGCTCTTAGAGTCATGAGCAACAAGCTGCCTGGACACGCGGGAGGCGGTATGGTGACCGGTATTGCCAACGGTATGGCCGTCACAGCTGCGGCGGGAGAGGGGTTGGCCTCTGTTGGTAAGGGGGAACGGATCGTCCCTGCAGGTAAGGGGGGTGGAGGGAATCTCACCTTCAACATAAATGGTGTGGGCGGAGCCGATTTGGCCAAGGTGATCGAGGCCAAGGTGATTGACGGGATCTACGAATACAAGCGACGTGAGCGCTTCACCTAATGCCTAGAATAGCTTCAGCCAACCCTGATTTTAAGAGGATCAACGCCCCTTCTTCGGAGGATGCTTACGTCCATCCGGCGACATCCAGACAAGGGGCTATTCCGATGGCATTTCAGGTCACTAGTCCGTTCAATCAGAACACTTTGCTGATGCCTCATGCACTTGTGATGCACGTCAACCCAGCCTCACTACAGGAGAACTCCAACCAAAAAGTGGAACGAATTCAGACCATGGGTGGATTTGTCGAGCAGCACTGGGGGACAGATCTTGCTGAACTCTCTGCAGACGGAACTACAGGGGCGTTCATGAATATCTACACAGGTCTTACCTCGGCTCTTCGACAGAAGACGATCGCGTGGGACAGGTATCGAGATCTTCATGATCTGTATCGGAACAACGGGTCGGTATACGACCCCTACGGCAACATCGTTCTTCAGGGGCATATTTTGCTGATGTACGATCGTGGCAACTATCTGGGGACCTTTAGAAGCTTTGAAGTAGAGGAGACGGACGACTCTCCGTTTGCTTTCCACATTAGTTGGAACTTCAAGGTTGAGCGTACGTTACTCTCTATCTCACCGCAGTACAACCTCCGGCCATCCCCTAATTTCCAGAGGCAGAACAATGGCTGATTCGAAGATTTACAAGCAAATAGAGAGTACGGCTGCCCTCAATCCTCCTGGAACCTACAGCTTTAGCCCAACTTCGTTTCTCACCTACTACAACGATTTGACGCTAGCTCAAGATCCGTTGGCTGCATACTTCATCCCACTATCAACGGTTGCCCAAAGGTCTCTGAATCCTAAGATCTTCGCCATAGGCGTCATCCCACCTTCGGTGAGTCTGACGGGTAATTTGTTGGATCGCAGTAGTACGATCAATTCGATCCTATCGGCAGATCCGACATACACTGGTACTGTCAGTGGAATTTCCGCGGATCGTAGCACCTATGTGAGAGAACTGTTGGAATGGGCCTGTAGCCCTCCTCAAGGCCGTAGTGAAAACGACCCCATCTATCAAGAGGTGGTGGAAGGAAGGGATCAGGGGGCTAGTCAAAAGTCCTACAGTTCGTGTGGAGACCTGCCCAATTGGATGCTTTACAGCCTAGGAGTTAGAACCGATTACGTCAATCGAGCTGAGAATGGTGGTTGGAAAGAAGGGCAGAATATCAGCAAATTGGCCTTCAGCCCAGTAGCAGCCCAAATCACTCCAGACACTCAGTATAGTGCTGGAGACACAGTGGTGATTTACAGTGAGGCCAACGGAAGCGACGCCCATGCTTTGGTGGTGATAAGTCAGCAGGGCAATAAGCTGGAGACTGCCGAATACGGCCAACCTGGAGGAGCGATTCGTAATCGCACCGTCACTTTGAAAGATGGTGTGCCCTATATGGGCAAGCGCCAGATGCAAAAAATACTCCCATTGAAGGATGTATTGGCTGATGCAGAATCGAAAGGTCAATTGGGAGACGTTCGTCTTCCCAACGGGGTTCTGACATCAGTCAAAGCTGACGGTCCTACTAGTAAGTGGGACGGAGATTTGGCAGATACGGCTCGTAAACAACAGCAGAAGTTGGCCAACACCCCATTGACTCCAGATGAGGTGGGTAAAGCATTCTTGGCCGCTCAGCAGGCTCAAATATCAGCCATCAAAGCGACCCTCGACGCGATGGCCAACACCCCACCTTTGCGTATGCTGGTCAACCCCAAATCTTTCTCAATCAAAGGGGACAAGATCGCCTCTGATGGTAATTGGGGGCGAAATGGGCCGATCATCGAGCATTGGGGCGACAACCAGGACAAGATCTCCGCTTCTGGTAAAGTGGCGGGCTATTACGCCATAGATATCATGCAAGCGGGTGGGCCTGGTTTGACCAGAATGGCTCGTAACTATTCTCAATCGTGGCAAAATCTGCAGAGCCTGTATCTGTTCTACAAGAACAATGGGGCCCTCTATACCCAAGATTACGCTGCTCCTGGGACAGGTCAGACCAATCTTGCTTTGATGGGTTCGATCTACATCTACTACGACAACATCCTGTACATAGGGTCTTTCGACAACTTCAACCTTTCTGAGGCGGATACCGGCCCATTCTCGGTGGAATACAGCTACGACTTCACCATTAGAGCTGCATTTTTGATGGATCAGCCAGACACTGCACAGACTTATGGTAGAGTCAATGTCCCCAACTCGGCGGCTGCCCTCCAAACTTCTGCCCCACCCCAAATACTAGACGGAGCGAACGGACCTTTCTGATGGCAAGAGGCCCTTTTCAAGGAACATGGCAACAAGGTGTCCGCCCCACTGTGGTGACGGCTCCTGATGCGCTCGTGTATATCAATGGTGAGACCGACATTGTGGGGTGTCCGTCCTGTCGTCGGCGTTTCGATTGGAACAAGTACATTACCTCGATAACTACCGAAGCCTCAGTCGAGAGTTCCCCAGGGTCGGCATCCATCAATCTCTCGGTTCCAAGGCATGCGATTGATGACCTGTACTTCGACGGTACCCCTCTGATCTCCCCAATGATGGAAGTGGAGATCTACTCTAAGGGTTACTACACTGTTGAAGGGGTTCCCCAATACTACCCCATCTTCTGGGGATTGGTGACAGATGTCAGTAAAGGGTTTTCTAACGGAGAGCACACCCTTTCGATCAATTGCGCCGATATTCTCAAATGGTGGGAAATCTGCAAGATGAACATCAACCCCGCTTTCACTCAAACGACAGGACAAGCAGGACGGAGCATCTTTGGGAACGTCTTCTTCGGAATGAATCCCTATGACGTTATCTGGACCCTTGCTCAACAGTCGTTCGGAGATGTGATCGTTGGCACTGGGTCTCTAGTTAGTGTGTACAAGGAACCTCAACAGAAGGCCACATTCAATTCAGCTTTGGGCGACATTATGCAATACTGGAACAAGCGTTTCAGTAAGATCCGTTCCAATCTGTTGCTTTACGGTACCACGGGAACGGCTGTTAGAGGTGATGTCATTCAGGCGGCCTACCAGTCTAAGAAGCCGCAGTTTGGCAAGCCTTTCGTCTCGCAGCTGGTCAGGCAAGCAAATGGTAATGACTCGGCTCAGTTGGATTTCGATCCTACCGACCCTGCAGTGGTGGCCTACAGGACTCAATTCTCTCAGGCCGGTCAGGTGAATTTTTGGCAGAGTGAGTATCAGACCAAACTAGAACTAGCAAATGCCGCCAAAGAAGCGATTGGCTTTGAGTTCTATATGGATGTGACGGGGGAGATCGTATTCAAACCTCCTTTCTACAATCTGGACACCCTTTCAAACAAGCCGATCAGCTGGATTCAAGCGATCGATATCATCGATTGGGATCTGTCTGAATCTGAAGCCGAGGTGGTGACCCAGATTCAGCTACAAGGGAACTACGGGGGCAATGTGGACTACGGCTTCCCAGAGGAAACTGTCCCCTACACGTCAGTGACAGACTACCATCTGCTTCGCAAGTATGGATGGAGATCCCACACTTACAATTCTGAGTTCATGGCCAACCCTCTTCAGATGTTCTACGTAGGGTTGGACCTGTTGGATCGTATGAATTCCAAACGATTCAGAGCCAACATCACAATCCCCCATCGTCCGGAGCTTCGCCTCGGCTTCCCTATCTATCTAGCTCCGGAAGATCAGATGTGGTACATCCAAGGGATAAGCCACAATGTTGCGTTTGGAAGTCGTGCCACCACAACCCTAACTTTGACGGCTAAGCGGGAGAAGTTCAAAGCCCCTTCTGGTATTGGTGCCATCAAGCTTGTGGGATACAAGGGACCCAAGGAGCAAAAGCCAAAAACTCTGCTTGCCTCGGAAGGGGCTAGTTTGACCACCAGGCAATTGTCAACAGGCGGTCAATTCAAGGCAGACGTTGGGCGGGCGGCCGAGATTCCTCCTTCCAATTACGCTGTCAATCCCGGGGACGACGATCCTTACGCCCCCTTGATACTCCGACATCCTAAGACTGGGAGGGTGGTGGGGTACCCTAATGTGGTGTTGGCCTACACCAGACCCTTCCAAGCCACCCCAGAGACATTAGCCAAGTTGGCAGGTCAGAAGCCATCGACCGATCCCAGGACAGCTCAGAGCAAAGTGCAGGCATTCAATAAAGCTGCCCCTGATTTGCTCAATAGCTTCAATCAATACAACCATACGGCCACAGCAGATGATCAGCTCAGAGAGAAACATCTGACCAACCGTTATAGTTACGGCCTGAATTCGGCAGGTGTCTACACCTATCTACACGATCAGTCCAAAGTGGTGAAGGAGATGTTGCTCCTACCTAGCAAGAACATCGACTTTGGCAACAGCTCGTTGAAGTTCCAAGGCGCTACAGGAATGATCCGCCCTGTCTCTGACGAGAGAGGGTTCGAGGTGATCGGTCATCATCGATACGGCCGAGGAGTCTCGTTGAGGGACGGTTCTTTGGTACTGAGCCTAGATGGGGGCAACACCAAAGCCAACATAGGCACTCAGCTGGCTTTGGGCGGCGGACTGTATGAAACCCTCCAGGCTCAATCGCAAGGTTTGACGACCGTCAGTACCGCCTACACGAATCCTGCTGATGCGGTGGCAAGGATGGGTCAAGAAGCCCTCCAGACTGCAGGAATGATCAATCCGGAGACTCAAAAACCTGAGTTCACCAATACCGACACCACATTCACCGACACCGCCACTCTTAATTCTGCTGAGCAGAAAGGAGCTGTTGTCGATGTTGAGGCCAGTCAGCTGAGTAAAGCTTTGACCTTGGCAGAAATGCAGGTAAAGGACAGCTATGCACCCGCATCGAAAGACTGTATCTGTCTAACGGGTCGAGCCGATTTGGCTTTCCTCAATGTCGGGTATCAGATCAAAGTTATTCGACCCACCACTCTAGACGACACCAAAATTCCTGCATCTAACAGCTTGTTGGAAGAAGCTTTGAATGACGGGACCCCTGTTAGCGATTCGGCCGCCACGCCCAGCAGAGACCAGCTGATCAACAGGGTCGAGGCCTTCCTATCGGACCTGTACCGAGCATTGGACGATCCTCATCAGCAATATGAGAAAGAGCTTCGTGGAGAGTTGATCAAAGTGCCAACAGCCGCCCCTGGGGATATCCGATTTGGACAGAACCCTACTTCGGTGGACGACTTCGCACCCCCATACTCTACGCCCAACAGAGCGGCTGGCGGCGATCCAGCTGCTTTGGCCGTCCAAGCTGAAACGGCGCTCAATCAGGCGAGTTCGGCTTGGAGTCAATTTAGTGGTAAGTTGAAATCCAACGCTCAAAAGGCCGAACTACAAGGCTTGATTGATAAAGACATGGCCGATATAACGCGGCTTCAGGAAGAACAGCAACGTTTGCAAGAAGCGGTGGACAATCACAGCATCATCAACGGTGATACAGCGGCCGCTTTGAAGACTGTTACTGAGGATTTGGCCAAAGCAGAGCAAAGTTTGGCTAACCATCAAGGCAAGCTTAATCTTGTGGAGGCCGGCTGATGCCTATGCCACGTAATCCCAAACATTTGCCTGGTACGATTCCAGGTAAAGACTTCGTAGACACTCATGACGCCAATGGTATCAAGATCGGCATGATCACTCGTGTAGACGAAGTGAACTTGAAGGCAGATATCAAGATCCTTAGCGGGAGCAGTGAGCGTTATGAAATAGACTTGACTCAATCGATGTCTGGCCCCCGAAGCTTTTGGGGCGGTATCCCTGAAGTCAACAGTATGGTGGTGGTAGGGTACCGTCGTATCCAGAAGCACTTGACGGATGCGGTCATTTTGGGCTACATCCCCACGGGCAATCGTAGCGGTTTGCGGTTCGATCCTTTCTCGCCTGATAATCCTGCAGAAATCAGTGATGCGGATAGGGAATCATTCGAGCGAGTCATCGGCACCACCAGGCGTATCAAACGTCTAAATCTACGGCCTGGTGATGTGGGCGGCATGTCGTCCTCTGGCGCTGAATTGACCCTCACTAAAGATGTGAAGTTGGTCAATCGGGCAGGCGACTTGTTCGAGCTGCGGGACGCCGATAGAACCATCATCTCTCAAGCGATTCACCGTGTGGAGTCTGAAGCGGGGGTGAAGCGTATCTCAGGACCGATCCGTCGAGGGACCTTCTTCATCCCCAACGATCTTCTCAAAGCAGACGGAACCCTTAGAGACACCGATACTGAATACTACGGAAGGGATACGCTGCAACTAGCCGGCCCTGGTGTAGGGTCTGGATCTAATGCCAAGTTCTCCAATCAGAACGGCAAACTGCTCCCACTGTTCAACGATACGAACCAGTTCCCTCCGGTCACGTACTCCAATGGTCGTCGGGTGCATTACCCCCCAACCTCTCCCGCGGTCAGCATTGAGGACCCCAACACAGCAGCTGACGCCTTCGTTGAAGATCGTTTGGAACTAAACCACACCTCCGACTTGACTCAAGATGTCATTGAGGAGATTGACGGATTTTCGATGGACCGCCGAACTCCCTACATCGAACGGGTATTGGGGACGATGGTTGGGAACGATGCCTCTACTACTAGAGGTCAACGTCAATACGCCAAAATCTTGAAACCCAGGATATTCCCCGACTTCTTGGCTCAAGGTTTGGGTAAATTCACACTAGAAGAGGTGGACCGTAACCCTACGGTTCCAGACATTGAGGCCACCACCTCGGCGGCGGCGTTCTTCTTTCGAATGAGGCCGCCAAGATCGACTGGTGACAATGCTTTCGTAGCAGCGGTCAGCAAACAAGGGAAATTGTTTCTGAATGTGCCGGCCTCAACCGTTGAGGACTACACTAGCGGCTCCAAAAAGGTATCGGTGGAAATGAACCTGGAAGGCGCTTTGAAAGCGTTCATTGGGGCTTCCAATCCAGATCGTATTTCGGCCCACATCACCTTAGAAGGTGGGTTGCACCTGGACATCGGCAGAGATGCGGCCGGCAATGCGATCACGACCCGCTACCACTCTGGGACTCGAACTATCTATGAGGGCAACCCCAACGAAGACGATGTGACGGCCGATCTTCAGGTGCGAGGTGTCAAACAGTCGGCCATTACTGGCGCAGAACTGAAGACCATCGAGGGGTCGAAAAAGACCATTGTGAGTGGGCAGTACAAGTTGAGTGCGGATCGCATCAACCTGAACGCTTTCCAAGGGGCTTCGTTCAATTTTGGCGAAGTCAACCAGATGGTGAACGGGAAGACTCAGCTGAACTATGCCTTGCAGGTGTTGGAAAACATCGCTTTGGGCGGCAAAGTGTCGACCATCCTAGCTGGAGGTTTGACCCAGAATGTGGTGGCAGGGGCGATCTCTTACAGTGCCCTGGCGGGCGCCATCAGCTTCAACGCACCAGCTGGTGCCTACTCGGTGACAGTCGGCACAGGAGCCATGTCGATGACAACCGCCGCGGGTGCGGTTACGATCTCAACCGCCTCAGGGGCGATGTCGTTAGCGGCAGGAGCGGGGGCTATGTCATTGACGGCCGGATTGGCTATGAATCTAGCCGCCTCGACCAATATCTCGATGGTGGCTCCTCAAATACTGTTGGGGGGCCCAACCGCTACCTTTGGTGTCCTTCGAGGAATAGCTTCTTTGCCTCCAGGGGCCCCCACCTTAGACCCCATCACCGGCACCCCTTTGCTAGGGAGCGCTCTTGTGCGATCCATCTGATGCCCGTCACACCCCCTGGAATCATTGGGGCGATCGTTCCCAGCCTGGTTAGCTGTTCTTTCTTGGGGACCAGTGTGCCCAAGTATGCTAATGGGGTAGCCCAAGGGCTGGTCAGGTGGGTTCCCCTTATCAAGATTCAGACGATCGACGGAGGAACGGCCGGCGTGGGGAGCAACATTCCACTCCCGTTGGTGGTACAGACCCCTGTCTTGTATGCCAACATCTTGTCTGGAATGTTAAGCAATGGCCTGAACGGCCTTTTGATGTCAGCTTTTGTGTCTGGCCTATCGACCGGTCTGACGACGGCCTTTGCTCAAATGCTGATCAAGACCACCCATCCTGGAGTGGGGGTGGGGACGGGGGTTGCTTCGTTCAGAGCTCCGCCTGCTTTTGCCTCTATCAGCTCAGGATTTGCAACTGCGGGGATGAACGGGCCAGCCTCCCTGCAGGCCGCCCGAGCGTTGGCGACAGGGCTAGATATAACTTTCGCTAGTTTGCTGATTCCCGTGGCCATTGTAGGAAGTCCCTCTACGATAGGGGCATCCAGTACCGGCTTTGGTACCATAATATGAAATGGAGATAGCATCATGGCAAGAGCGACGTTTGGAGTAGTGTCTGAGGTGGTGGAGAAGCGCGAAATAGACGCCGAGGGCAATATCGGCGATCTGAAAGTTCGGCTGAAACTAAATCTCAAGAACACCCTGAATCAGACCCTGGAAGTTTGGGTGGACGCCCCCACAGAGGTAAACGATTTCTTCGCACCGGCCAATGGCCTGCCTGAGGCCAAATGAGCAAGCGTGCTAGGAAGAAGCGCCAGACTCCACAGCTTCTGGGCTACATCGTAGGTATGAGCGAGTCCAGGGACTTGCTGACCATCAAAGATACGTTAGGCAATGTGGCTGAGCTGCGGCCGTTGAAAAACGACCCCATAACTTTGAGACTGAAACTACAGATGCCTCTGGCTTCTGGGCGTTCCATTGAATTCTGGGTGGATGCCCCTCAGGAAATCTCTCAATTGCTGGAAGAGTACGCTATGGTCCCCAGGTCTGTGCAAGAATTGCTGAATCAGTTTGAGAACGACTTGAAGGGGGTCAAAGACGATCACGATAAAGTGGTGGATGCACACGAGCAAGGTGCGGTCTATGCTGGAAATCCAGAATCTTTTGAGCGTCAGGAAGCTTTCGAGTCAAGACTGAAGTCAGGGGAGTGATCTTTGGGCCTCTCGATACAAGGCTACGTCCTAGAACCTCCGCGAGTCGGTCAGGCGAATTCTCCGTTCACCTACACGCCCAACGTGTATTTGTCCAACCCGTCGGCCTTCAACACGGCCTATCCCTCAGATGAGTCGGTACCTAGGACGGAATACCATGTATTCGTTTTGGATGATGCTCAACTGCCAGGCACTGGTCCAAACAACCAATCCTCCTTCGTTGAGGCTAAGTTTGGTTGGACCAAGAACGAGGTGTTGCAGCGATTTGACTACCAAGGGGCTGACGGGCGGTTCAAGACCTTGCCTGGCTCGGCCCCTACTCTGGTTGGAAAGCTGACGGCCACCGCCAACACGACACGGCTTCAGGTGGTGGCCCCCATCAGTCTAAACTTGGGGGCCTATCCGGTTCGACTGTATGTGGGTGATACCGGTTCAGGAACAGCCTTTACGGTTGTTCTGGTCTTGACAGACGGTGGGTTCAGCCCACCTCCTGCTGGGACGGTTCAAATCTCACTCGCAACCGGCAACCTCAATTGGAATGCTGGAGACTTGACGACTTTTGCTGGACAGTCGGTACACTTTCAGCGTCAGACATTCTATGCCTTTGCTGATTCGACTGGCCGCATTGGAGTGGTGGGGGACGTGTTGTTGCTCAGCCCATTGCCCGCCACAGGGCAATTCCCTCTGATCCGAATCGGATACGCTGAATACCTGACACCAATCGAGAAAGCGTCAGAGGCTGGCTTTTCCGTCAACCCAACCGCTGGGACGGTTGAATGGGCCGTCAGTACTGGTCGATTGAAGCTAAATTCGGCTGATGTGTCGGCCAACACCGGCCGAGCTATCTATTATGATGGGGTAGCGTTCTCTTTTGGTCAGAATCTGGCCCCAATCAGCATAGGGACGATCGCCAGTCCTACAGCCCTAGCTCCCATCCCTCCAGAAGAGAGCGACACTTTCTTCCGTGTGTCGGGGGTGGTTCAGTTCGGTCAAACACAATGGGTCGACACCCTCACCACCCCTGGCAAGAAAGGGGTGGTACAGATCCGTCGAAGTGATGGTCAGGTTAGATTTTCCGATTCTGATGTGGGACGTTACGGATCTCAACAGGCACAAGTTATCACAGCTGACCTGCTGATTGAACGTGGCATCTCACTCAGGATGTTTAGGAATCCTGTCAATCTAGATGATGCCGACCCCACCCTGAAAGATGTTTCGGCCTTCTACGTCAGTGCGGGAGCCATTTGGGCTCAACCCATCATCGCTTCCCCCACCGTCAACTTGCCGGCCATACCGGTTGACACTCAACCTTTGACCATTCGAGTGGAGCAAGGCACAGGAACCTTCGTTGGCACCTTGCCTAGAATGGACGTGGCTTCACCTCCTACTGGTATCGGGTACATTCTTGACTACGACAACAAATCGCTGTTGTATGCTCAACACAAGTCCAATGTTGTGCTGCCTGCCCCTGTTCCTTATGGTGGGGTTCAGCTGCCTGACCCATTGGTATTCAGCTCAGGTCTGAAACTTGAGCTAGAAACCACACCTGGGAGTGGGGTCTACACCCAACTGACAGTAGGTGAAGATGCCCTGTTGGATCCTGGCTCTGGTCTGGTGACGATGGTGGAGACAGACGGCGCCAATGTGGTGGACGGATCCAACGGTTCGATCGCAGGCAACGTCTTGACGGATACTACTCAGAACTTCACTCTTGCGGGGGTGCAACCAGGGTACTTCCTGGTTGTCGACAGTGGCCCTGCCAAGGGGGTGTACCAAGTGACAGCTGTCAGCACCGCCACTCTAACGCTAGATGTGGTGGGGGCCACTTCTTCGGGCTTCACCTATCGTGTATTGGAGGGTGTTGAGATCCTGGCTGACCGGTACTTTCGAGAAGTTCCCCCAGTAGACCCCAACACCAAGGTTGAACGAGTCAGGTCTTTGGGTACGATCACCAACTCGCCTCGTCTATCGATCAATCCAAGTCAAGCTAATTCGTATCGCTTCAAGTATTCGAACGGCCACTTCTCTACCTCAACTGTGGTGGTGGCGACGGACGCAAACTTTACAGCCCCTGGCTTGATACCCGCTGGTATTGTTGAAGTGTCGATGTCAACTGGACATCTCAACTTCAGTCAAGCAGATGTTGCGCTTGGTGGCTTGGTATTTGGATCCAGGACATTGGTCTTGGGGTCAGAGTACACGTTGCAACCCCCTCTAGGGTTCATTCAGTTTGCAGAACGTTTCCTGGAGTTGGAAGAGGCGCAGATAACGTACAAGAATTCGGATGGGGTTCTGGTTACCGAACGAGCCACGTTTCTGGTTCGCAAGGAGCTGTGCCAGCCTCACCCTGTTGAGACTTCAACCCTCCACTTCAATCCTTTGGGAAGAGAAGTGGCCTCAATCCCCACCCCCAAGGCTTTCCGTGGAGGCCGGCCTCAAACCTCAGATCAAGTCACCTTCGATGTTGACGCCTCCACAGTGACGTTCTTTGGGGCTCAAACCGCCACAGACGCCCTCCCGTCTGGCCCCGTGGTCAAGCCCAATGAGAACGTCTACATAGACTACTACATCTACCAGGCGATGGGTGGGGAACAGAACATCACCGTACTGCAACCCCCCATTCAGACAATCCCAGTCATTGTCAACTCCGACACCAACAGCCTAGATTTGGTGGGCAACAGAACCTCAGACTTCAAAGCCAACTACCTGCTATTGGTGGATCGCACCGAGACTTACCTGATAGGAGGTTCGACTTACGATGGCGGGTCCAACACCACCACCGTCACGTTGGCTGGCCCTCAGCTGTTCAGGTCCGACTTTACCAACCCAGTGTTGGCTGTAACATCGGGCCCCACAGCCGTCACAGGAGCGGCCTATTTCACGACTGAACTGACTCCTTACGATCCAGTTCCTAGAGGCGGCCCTAGAGTTACGCTAACTGGAGATGTGACCAAACAGTACGTCTCTGGAACGGCTGTGCTGTTTACCGACAATAGCACTTTCCTGGATCTGAATATCGTTTCCGGCTCGACCTATGATCAGGCTACCAACAAGACGACAGTAGTAATGATCGCCAATGGGGCAAGGCAATACTCTGGTGTGACGCTCAAGCGTTCGGTTCGCCCCATTCTATCTACCCCTGCTGTTAAGGTTCAGACTCAAAAGAGCCCAGAACTGGATCTAGGCTACACGGTATTTCGCAAAGTTCTGGGACAGGTGGGAATCATCCTGTCTAGTCCAGACCAGTACACGATTGACGCCTCTGGATCGGTGACGGTCACCCAACCCTTGGGCCTTGATGAAGAGATCGGGATCTTCTATACAGGAGATAGGATCATCGAGGCTGGTCGTTCACTACGGGCCAGCTACACGTTCAACATTGTCCCATCAGTGCAGAATGGCCTGCTCAATCAGACTCTGAGGGCAGACTACACCACCTACGCTCCTGATACGTTCTTTTGGAGAGTCGAGACCTTCACCAATTTTCGTGGGGAATTGGCCCAACAGTATGAATCGGAAGCTCAATCGAGTGTCCCATCTGGCGGCCCCATTCTGGAGAATTCGTCCTCCCCCAAACTGTTCGAGCAGGGGCGGGAGTCGGTCTTCTTCCAAGAAGGGCATCTGGCGAACGAAGACTTGGTGGCCAGACCAACCCTCAAGTATTACAACGATTCGGTAAACTCTCTTGAAGATGCCCTACAGTCGATGGATGGGCGTGTGGTGGGGGATCATGATGGACGATTCTTGTTTGACGGCAACATAGACAATCCTGCCAGAAACACATTCACCTCGGTCACGAACCAGATTGACGATCGTTTCAAGATCAGCCCTGCCCCCTACTCGGTGTCGGGGCCGCCCTTTGTCGTGACCTCAATAGGGACCTATCAGGAAGTCTACAAGCCCGCCCCCACCAGTCGCTTCTACCCTACCAAGCGAGCACTCTATGGGGTGACTGTCCCGACCTCAGGCTTGTCGACGGGAGATCCGATTGCAGACTTGGGGCAAAAGAATCTGAAGACGGCTGAATTGATTCAGAGACGCTACCCATGGGCAGTTGTGACTGGGTATGCTGTCTCCAGTTCAACAGTTCTGCAGGTAGACGCCGCGCTAGGTTCCACAGATCTGTTGAGACCAGCATTCGTAGCAGGCATGCAGGTCGCCATAACAGCTCAGAACGGCACCATCTTGGTGGCCGACAGTCCTGGTTTGACGGTGCAATCTGCCACCTCCACCAGTATCACTCTCACCTCTGCTTTGGGGGTAAACATCCCTGTGGGAGCTACCATCCGCTTGTCAACAGCCGACACTTCTTACCTCAAACAGTATCGGCTGGGGATCGACATAGGGATCGATTTGGAAAACGGCCTTCTCACCTATCAGGCTCCTTCGGCTCCTTGGAACGATCCTTCAGTGCCGACCGTCCTACAGCCATCACCACCGAACTCTGGTGGGGGAGAGGTGCTGGATGCAACAGTCACTCTGCTCAACACCCTCACCACCCCTGATCGATTTCCAGCCCTGGATGGTGGGACGGAGGATGACGATCACAACAGACAGTTCCCAATCCTTAACCCGAACGTGAGTGCTGAGGGAGGGGCGGCAGGCTTCTTGACAACCGAGCTGGGGATCATCAACACTTCTACGGGAACGCTGCGAGCTGTCACCACCTTTAGCTTTACCGGCACAGGCAGTTTGGACGCCACCCGAACGATTATCACCAATTCGGTGGCTTGGCCATTGCCTGTTCCAAAGATCCATGAACTGGTTGAGATCCGTACAGGATTGAACGCTCTATCTGGATATCGCCGCATCACTGGCGTTACTGGCAACACCATTACGGTCAATTCCCCATTCGCTTCAGTAGACAGTGGATTTGGATTTAGTGTCACAATCTCGAACGACTTGGTGGCCAGCACAGGGGCTATCCTCACCACCACTACATTGACCGACAATACGGTCGATTTCCTTGTCTTTGGGGTGGTGCCTGGGCATACAGTCGTCATTACGTCTGGGCCACATGTAGGACTTCGCCGGCAAGTAGTGAGTGTGGCTCAACATGTTTTGACCGTCACAGCATTCCCAAGCACCAATGCTAGTCAAAACTATCGTCTAGCCACTGCTCTTGAGACCTTTGGTGGGGCGGTGAACGATCTTGTGACCGCCAGTCTGATTCCGGCTGTGACGGGGGAAGGCCCGATTGTCGCCAATCAGGTGACCTCGATTGACGCTTTCTTCAACACCGCTACCACCACTCTGATCTCAGATACGAATGGGGCCTCTTCAACCTCTACCTTTACTTCTGTGGGACACACCTTCGTTACCTCTGGAGTGACGACCTCACACCTTCTTTTCATTCGGAACGGTACCAACGCTGGGGTGTACAAGATTCAGCAGGTGCTGAGCCAGACGTCCCTATTGATCGAAGGTACGTTTCCGGTCAACAGCACCGGCATCAGCTACAAGATCGTGTCAACGGTGGGTTTGACGGCTGAACCGTTGCAGGCCATCCTGACTACCGCTTTGGCGGCAGAGACTTTCTACCCAACCATCGCCCCCTTCTTGAGCCTCATTTCGACGCAGGTTGCCGTCACAGGGGATGCGGGAGCGTTCGCGGTCAGGACCACCACTGAAGATCTGAACTCCAGAGAGACGATCGTATCAGCCAGAAGTGCCGCTCTTTCCGCGCCTACCGGATATGTCGCTTCTTTGGAGGCAGAATTGTCATCTGGTGATAGACTTTACGATAGGAGGTTCACATGGATCGACACGAGGATCAATCTGACGAACGGGATATTGGTCAAAAAAAGTCTGGCCAAAGCCAATCGGATCAAGCAACAGGCGGATGTGCTGAACCAGCTGACCAAGCTTCTGTCGGTCCAGAATTGAAATGGGACTATCGAGAGAAACTGGGAATCCACGATCGGATGACAGAGGTTGTCAAATTGTCGTTGGATGCCGCTAAAGCGGAGTTGGAAGCCACTAGGAAAAAGTTGAGGAAGTTGCAATACGGGAGCTGATGTATGGCGAACTGGCAGTCATTTGAAATACAAGTACCAGGCGAAGATCTGATTGAGCCTGTACGGAACGTCCTTGAGACGTTGCTGGTGTTTCTTGACGTGCTGAAAGCCATCCTAGACACCATCAAGACCTTCCTCATCGACTTCGGCAATCCCATCAAAGCTTTGGTCGAAGCCCTGATTCGACTGATTGAAGAACTGTTCCTATCCCTCAAAGTGTCGGGCATCTTTGCCTACTTTGATGTACCCGACCCAACGACCGATCCTGGATTCGATCGTAATGTGGGAGGCTTCAAAGCATTCACAGAGCGATTTAAGGCAAGCCTGTACGATTCCAAGGACTTCAACCGTCCTCAGCCAAGAGTGGGATCCACCCAAAGTGGTTTCGTTCTTCTGGTGGTGGACGCTTCTTCACCCTACGCTCTGATCGCCCGAGTCAAGCAACTTCTCAGATTCTTTGGTAAAGAATTCACGTCGCCACGATACGAAGCTCCAGTCAACTTCAAGTTACTCCCCACCAATTCAAAAGGAGACCCAATCCTTCGAGTGGCCTCCATCTTCGGTGGTGAAGCGGTTAATGGTTTAGGATTGCAGTGGAGTCTCCCTTCTTCCACCGAGACCCCTGATCCAGGCTATTCCGATATCGTGACCAAGATGGCGAAGGAGTTCGTACCTCCCAACTACTTGATCGAAAAGTCGGTTGTCAACCCAGCGGCCCAAAAGATCGATCTGAGTGCGATGGGGGATTCAACAGCTTGTGGTACGGTGGAATTCAATAACTCCACCTACACAAACATCGATCAGTCATCAGAGCCCGTTCTACGTCGCCAAACGTTGAGGGATGAGTACGGTGAGCCAGTGGTCAAATTCCAGCAATACATCTTCCTGGATTCGACTGCCATCCAACTTCTTCTAAGTCAATTGGGTGTGATTCACTACGTCGACCTAGATGTAGTTCCAGGTACTACATATTACTACCGTGTGCGTGCCTTTAGTGGGGACTTGAAAAAGGCGGGGGATCAGCTTGTGTTCCCAACAACCTACAAGCAGCTGGACTTCAGTATTGAGTCTGACAGTAGAGTGATGCACTGGCCTTCCTCAATCCCCAACGAATCGGTCATCATGGGGAAACCGTCGGGGGTTCTTTCGGCGACGGTCCCTATCTCGATCAATCCTAAGACTTTCGATATTTTGGGGGATTTGAACCATCTGATTCAAACCGCTTTCTCATTGGACTTCCAGCTCCAGGTCGACAGCGCCGCTACTTTTGGTCCGGACGGAGGTCCTACTGGTTCAACTTCCCCCATTCAGGTGGGGAGGGGCTCTCTTACTAGTCTGGCAGCTCAGATGGCAGCCTATGAGGCGTTTCCCATTGTGGGCAGACTGCTGGGGCATACGACAATTGCGGAAGCATTTAAGCCAGACCCTATCACAGGGTTGAGCCCAAGATTACCGTGGCAGAGCACCACCCTTCGTCGACAATCTGCCAAATTGGCAGAATCGATCGCTTCAGCAATGCTTCAAGCGGGTGAGGACGCCTTGAATGGCTTCCGTAACTTGATGCAGGGAGGATTACCTGCAGGGGGGATTGATACCCAATATGAGCTCACTGGGGCCGACACTCTTGAAAAAGTAGTGCAGGCCTTCACCAAGTTGGATGAAGATGGTGAGGTGACGGTTAGAGGGGCACAGACGTTTGCTTTTGGCTACCGAGATACCAGTCTACGCCTAAATGTCTTGGCAGGGATAGAGTACGTCAAAGTCTACTCTTTGGGCGGTTCTCCAGTGGATTGGATCTCGGTTGTACCTTTGAGGGACATCATTCCCTGGTCTGGTCAGATCATCTACGACATGTTGGATAAGATCCAGGCCTTGTTGGACGCTTTCAGTGGTGTGATGGCTGAAATCAAGGCCTATATCGATCAATTGGAGCGAAAGATAGCTGCTTTGGAGCGGTTCATTGAATTTTTGATCAACATCCTTGACTTTATCGCTCAATTGAAGATTGGGGCCTACGTGCTAAGTGTGCCTGAGCTGACGGGTTCGGCTCAATCGTGGATCAATGCTATCGATACGGCTGGTGGGACCAAGCCTCCAAGCGGTCCTGGAGGCTATTCGGCTGGAGTGGGGTTAGCCTATGTGGGCACCGACATCACAGCTTTCAAGGCAGCTTTCTCGATAATCTTTGGGTGAGGGGTTTCCTCCATACTTCTCTTTTGAAGGGCCTTAGGTGCCTTCAATAAGATGTAGAGGAAACCTTCATGAGTTTCGAGTTCCTAGGCACATTCAACCGCAGTCAATTTGAGCGCTTTCTTGCTTTTGCAAGATCTCAGGTTGGGTTAGCCAATGAACGAATCCTACACCTTCAGGCCGAGGCAGATAGGATCGGAACCATTACGTTTCGTTACAGTAATGGCGTTCCTCAGGGCTTCTCAGCCGACCCACCTGCTTCCTACTTGGGAAAACTCCTTCAGGCCTACGAGGTACTGGGAGGCAACCCCTTCGTAGACTTGAGGGTGAGACTTCGAACTGACCCTATCTATTTGATTCGTGGGACTGAGGTTGACAGCCCCCAATACATGAGCAATGGGGAGGTGATTGGGGCCAAGGGGTTGTCAGACAGCCCGACCGCAGAGTTGATGCGCCAGGCTCAGAGTTGGGTTGATGGTACGCTACAGGCTCGATTTGGCAATCTGGAACGTAAAATTCGTCGAGCGGTCGACTACTCAGACCAATTGCAGCTAGAGATAGCCAATCTCAAGACCATTCAGCTAGCTGCCACTGTGGTTGGTAGCCTGGAGTACATCGCCTCTCAGATCAACCAATTTTTGGTCGATCAGAACTATCGAGCCGTTTTTGACGACAATGGGGGAGACCGATTTGGTTTCAATGTCTACGCCCCCTTCAGCAGCTATGACGTGTTGAACGGTCAGGCCACTTCAGCACAACGTCAGAATTCAGGCTTTGTGGGTCCAGGAGGTAGTGGGACATGAGTTATGATCGCCGTATCGACAAAATTTGCCCACACATGGTCCGTGAAGAGGCCCTGTATCTAAATCCTGATCGCAGAACTGTACGCCCATTACGTCCAATTGCGGCGGCGGTATCGGTCAAAGTCCGTTCCAACGGTCTAGACCTGATCCCTTCGCAAGGGGTCTATCTCCCTGCCCAATCCACTACCTTGAAGTCTAGTCCCTTTACGATCCAGGGAGGGGTTAATGATCAATTGGTGATTCGCATTGATGACTTGCAGGATCAGACGGTATCGATCCCTTCTGGAAACAAACTCTCGGTCACTCAGATCGTTAATGTGGTAAACCGTCAGATTAGGGGCGCCTCCTTTACGGTTACCCCTAAGAATCAGCTTCGCCTGGTGACGGCTTCTCAAGGTCCTAGCAGTAAGATTTTCATCAATACTGCGGGCAGCACAGCAGCCGCCACGTTGGGTTATGCGACCAACAGGGGGTGGATTGGTCGAACCACTACTCCTGGCTGGTCGCTAATTAACGATCCCAACACCTTGAGCGACCGGCCTACCAGGCTGATCGTTTTCGACGAACCTTTGAAGGGTTACAGCGATTACGTAGAAATCGACTACACAACCGTCCGAGAAGAATGCCGTCGATGTGGTGGATTGGGAGTGGAGAACGACTGGTCCTATGATGGCCGAGGTAAAATCGTCAAGGCTGAGAATGAGACTCTTCTGATCCAGGAGATGCTCAAAGCTACCTACACCATCCAAGGATCTAACCCGTTTTTCCCCTTGTATGGGACCAACATCGTCAATTCAATAGGTACCAAATTGGCGTCGGGTGGGGTGACTCAAAATCTGATCTTGTCAGAGGTCTACAACGCTTTTCAACGCTGGCAACAGATCAAGCGTGAGCAAGAAGAGAAGGTCGGACAGGTAGTGACAGATGAGGAGTACCCTTTCCGTATCTTGGAGGTCATTCTTCAGCCTAGTGAGCAAGATGAGACGATCGTCTTTCTCAATGCTACCATTCAGAGTCGCTCCAGTAAACCGATTCAGATCGATCGTGGGATTCGTGTCCCAGGTCCTGTAAATCTGTTGGGTTCCTCTCAGCAGGCGGAAATGTTTCAGCAACCCATCCCTAACAACAAGCTATTCGGCGGATAACTATGGCAACAGCACCACAAATAGCCCTACGCGATGGGGTTGGGTTTACTCAGAACTTGGTCCTGACTACCAATCTGGAGTTCATCACCATCACTGGTACGGTGGACATCAACACGGTTGATATTCAGGTCTCAATCAACGGGGCAGCCTTCGTCTCTGATTCCAGTTTGGTTGGCCTGAATGGCTCTGTCTTCACGATCCCCAATCCAGCTTCTTATCCTGACGGTTTGCCGCTAGATTTGGGGCTAAACACCGTCGCCATTCGAGCCATCGATATCGTGGGTGGGGTGAGCCCTGTCTCGTTGGCTTCTATCACGAGAGTCACTCAAATCAGTGGTGTGGACGCCCTGATTCCAACGGGCATTCGGGTGAACCGTAAACGAGACTCTGTCGATATCTTGGCCAACATCCCAGTATCGACTAGCGGAGAATTTCAGTTCATAGGCTTCAACTTCTACGCTTCTTCCAGTCCTGGCGGTACGACAGGGTACTTCAAAATCAACACCACACCCGTTACCAATCAGGCTACTCAGTATCAAGAAGATCTGATCGATGTGTCGGACGCCAATGTGGTGTTCCCTGTACAGAAGTCGGTGACGGTCAATGTGTCGACCCAAGACATCGACGGAAATTCCACCCCCATCTATACAAAAACTACCGACACCTTCGGCTTTACGGGGGATCTTAAGTTCGTTAGTTCGGTTCAGAGTCGTAGTCTCGTACAGTTCATTTACCTGAATCACGTTCGTTCATCTGGCCCGAATGCAGACCAATTCATCGATGTCGATTCAACAGCTCCGCTCTATTACGTTGTAACTGGAGTTTTCTATGATTCCAGTCTGGATCAAGAGTTGGAGACTCCTTACAGCCAAGAGATCCTTGGTACCCCGCTGATCATCGACACCTCGATCAAAGATCTGCCGGGTAGAACACAATTCCAAATCCTACTTGACTACGTGGGTGCCGTACAGGCGGCTGATTCCCTCATTTCCTTGATCCCAGGGTCTACCACTAGAGATGTGTCGATCAATCCGTTCGCCAGCGAAGCAGATCGAATCTGGTTCATCATCGATTTTGTCCACAAATCCTCTAGCTTCCTGACTCTTTTGCAGATTGACGACACCAACAATGATGGGGTGTCAGACCCAGTAGCTGGCAGTCACTACAAGCAGGCTCTGAGATCCGCTCTAGGTCTTCAGACCGATACTTCAGTTCAACAGCTGATCGACACTCAGTTCGACAAGCTGGCCAACAATTTCATGAAGCCCAGGTTGCCAGGGCGACCTGCTGTCGGTCAAGTGGTCTTCTATACTACCATCAAGCCGATCCTTGACGTCAATATCGCATCTGGGACTATCGTTTCAACTGATGCTGATGCTGCGAACGGCATCCCTTCCATCCGCTATTTGGTGGGAGGCACCTACACCCTACCTGCCGCTCAAGCGGACGCCTTCTACAACTTTAGCACGAGGCGCTATGAGATAACGGTAGACATCACGGCTGAAACGATTGGTGATGAGGGTAACCGTCCCGCGGGAGAAATCACAAATGTGTCCTCCTCTGTAGGGGGTATGCAGGTAACCAATACTGAAGCGACAGTCTTCGGTACCGATCGGGAAAGCAATGCCGACCTGGCCGCCAGAGCAATGTTGGGTTTCGTGTCGGTTGATACTGGAACCGAGGGAGGATACACCGCCACTGCCGCAGCACAGATTGGTATCGTCAAAAACAAGATCGTCAAATCAGGCGACCCTCTGATGATGCGAGATTATGACGAGGTACGGCACAAGCACATTGGGGGTAAGGTCGATGTATGGGTGCAGGGCTTGAGAGAACGCACAGTAGTGGAACGTTTCGCCTTCTCCTTCGACACGGCCCTCGACATCTACTGCCAGATCATTGACGCTACCAATCTCATATTCCGAGTCCTAGACAGTCGTGTGACTCCCAATAGCCCAATTGTGGAAATCCTCAACAATCCTACACAGGGACTAGGTGTGAGAAATATCACTCAGGGGTTGGACTACAATCTGACTGGTGTGTCGATCATCGACTATCAAACGTTTCAACTCAGTACGTTGGTGGCTCAACCAGTAACGGCTATCGACGATATCATCACTGCTGACTATAGGTTCAGGTCTTTGAACCAATTCAGATTCACCCTTCAGCCTGTTCGTCGAGTCGTTTCAGTTGTGGGGGAGGCCTCTGGGGCATTGGATGTTACGCAAGGCTTCAGTCTCTTCAAGACGGAAGACCCTTTGCTCAACGGAGAGAGTACCATAGCGAAGGACTATCTGGTCATCAACCAAATAGGTGGGGTCCCTTCTGGAGCCTCGATTGCGGTAAATGACGAAGAACACGTCATCATCGGCTTCTTCGAAGAATCCTTGGGCTCAATAGGCATCAATACGACCACCATTCGAGTCTTCAGTCAAGATCGTACGGTAGAATATGAGGGTCCAGGATCGGCTACCCCTGACTTCGACATCATTGCCGGAACCGCCACCACCCCCGCAAAGATTGTAAGGACCAATCCGTCCGACATTGTTAGTGGCCAGACGGTATCGGTAGATTACGTTCACGATGAGAATTTCACGGTGACGTATGTGATCAATGACTTGCTACAGCAGTTGCAGCGCACGATCAACAGTCGGAGACATATCACAGCAGATGTATTGGTCAAGCAAGCCATTCTCAACGATATTGCGCTTGAAACCACTGTGCAGCTCAAGTCAGGTGCCTCTAAGGACAAGGTGGATCCTGCTATTCGTTCCTCGGTGTCGATTGAGTTGAATCAGAAGCTCATTGGTCAAGGGGAAGCTCAATCAGATGTCATCAATGCAGTGGACTCTACTGAGGGGGTAGACTTCCAGGTAGTGCCTCTGGCGAAGATGGGGTATGCAGACGGCTCCAGGAAACTACGAGAATCCATCCTCTCATCATCGGTTAGAATCCCTAGCCTGGACATTGGCGGCAATCAGGTATTCATCCTGACCAACGCCCTCAAGTTCCCCACCACAGACGGGGGTGGTTTGGTTACAGAGCACAGAGGGGTGTTCTCTGACGATGAAGTGATGGTTCTGGCTCAGTCGTTAGACTTGGTAGGTCAGCATCAGAATCAGGCCTACATCATTGGGGCAGGTGGGGCGATCATCACCGGTTACTCGGATGACGCCACCCTGATCTCAGAAGGATTCGTCACTTCCACCGACATCCAAAAGCAACGTCTGGCCAGAACAGCCAACCACGTATTGCTCAGCTTGTCGGGGGCTGGGATCCCCCCTGACAGCCCTGGGAACCACGTCTACGCGGTAAGCTATATCGTTCGTGGCGATGTGGGGCCGCATGACATCACAGCTTCTCCCGTAGAAGCACTTGACCTAGGAGCCTTTACATTGACGATTCGCGGGGCTTCCTGATGGCCAGATTCACCATAGACCCTAGCCGAATCAACTTCACTATTGATCGTAGCGGCAAAGAATACAACCTGAGGGTACTACAGCGTTCGCAAGCCATCTTCACTTCGCTGTTGAACCTGCTTCCATCCAACTACATCAGCGCCGTGCAGGGACCGAACTATACGGTTGAGCTCAAAGCGGTGGCGGTAGAGATAGCCAAGATTGAGCTAGCCCTCGAAGACGTCGATATGGATCGCGACTTCACCCGCACCCGATCAGACTTTCTTTACAGTATGATTGGATATTTGGTATTCCTGAACAATCGTCTGCCCCCACTGGAATTTGATGATACTGAATTCCGCTCCTTCCTCCTATCATTGATCCGGATCTACTTTCAGGGTTCGGTTCCAGATTCAATCAGAGACGCGGCAGCGTTGTTCATCACCAACGACTTCAAAGTCCTGGAGAACTTCCTGCTGACTCGTGAGGGGGCGTCAGGGCTCGATATTTCGGACCAATTCGGCTTCCAGATCAACATTGAGCTGATCAATCAATTTCCCCCTGGGCTCTTTGACCTGCAAAGCTCGATCCGCATCATCCTGGACATCATCAGGCCAGCCCACACTCTGTTTAGGATTCGCTACATATTCAAGGACGATTACAACCCAAATGGCAATGGGAAGATCCTAGATGCCTTGAGGTGGAAGCTCTCAGATTACCGATACGAGGATTTTAGGTCTTATTGGACAGGTATTAGAGATCGCGATCGTTTGGGTCGTAAGATGAACAGACGGGTGTCGGACGAAGATCATTCGGACGACTTCTAAGGAGATGTGAAGCGATGGGACTCATCGACGTAACGGCGAGTGACAGCATTGGAGCTGTAGAAGATGTGTCCGGAGGTTTGGATAAGACGCTTGTCGCGGGCAACGATTCGATAGCCATTTCGGATTCGACCGACATCTACAAGAACAATATCCACTACGACATCACTGCCGGTAACGACTCGATCTCCGTAACGGATATCAAATTCCTAGAATTCTACGGGAATCGTGTCCTCTCTGATGCGGTCGCTATCGTAGATCAAGTCACAATTGATCGGGTATTCCTCTCTGACACCCTTTCTGTTACCGACTCGGTGACGATAACGACCTTCAGAGACTCGGCTGATAGCGTTACAGTTGTTGATGCTCTTTCGCCGGCCACAGACTATGTTCGGTCTTCTACCGATACCCTGAACACGACCGATGCCGCCACACTGGACAACCAATTCGGCAGGATTCTGAGTGATACGGCTGTACTGACTGATTCTACTTTGGTGGATCCGACCAAGGATCGTGCTCCGTTTGATGCTGTATCGGTCTCAGATTCGATAGCGATTGTCACCAATAGTACACGCCTACCCCAAGACACCTTCAGTCTAACAGACAGTGTGTCAGCTGGGGCTATTCGTGAGCGTGTTCCTGCCACCGATTCGATCGTAACTACTGATTCTGGCTTTGGAGACCTGACAAAAAGTCGAGAATCTGCAGACTCTATTCTGTCGACAGACTCGACTACCGTTGGGAGAGACATTTATCGTGCGCTCTCTGATTCGCCGTCGATTTCAGATCAGGCTATTGCGAGCAAGTCTCTCAGCATAACGATCAACGATTCGTCCTTCTTGACAGACACTGTCACGGTAGAGGCTCTCCACGTAGATGTCTTTCTGTCAGACCAGATTTTCGATATTTCGGACAGTGTGGTTCGTGAAACCACTTTGGTTCGGCAGTTCAACGATACCCTGTCTGTAACCGATTCTGCACAAGCGGCCCGAGGAGGGTTGGTCGATCGAAGTCTTTCCGACACGATCGCTCTCAGTGACTCAATCAAGCAGATTTTGTGGCCTGGGTTCATCGACAACCTGTCCCTGTTCGACATCGTTCAGGTTGAACAGCTGGGGGCATTCTCGGCCATTCCCAGTGCGGACGGGATGAGCCTTACCGTCAATTTCTCTGCCCTTCTTAGCTACGATCATTTCTTCGACCTGAGAAATTATCACTTTGAGCCTCTCCCTGGCAGCAAAGGGGTATTGTTTCAAGTCGAGAGTTGTACTCCCATCACAACACCCATCGTCTCTGGTACGTTGGGGTATCTGCCGGATTTGACGGCTTCCGATTTTCTATCTAACACCTTTCAAATTGACAGCAGTCTCTACACATTCACAAGCTCAGACATTGGGCGCTATGTGACTGTCTCCAATGGGCGTACACCAGGGACTTTTAGAATCACTGGGATTGTCAGTTCCACCAAGGTAACCTTGGATCGCCCCCTGTATGTCTCTGATCCTCAAAATGGGTCATTTCATTGGAATTTAACAGGCGCCATACAAGGTGCTGTATTCGGTCTCACCAACAAGGCCACCAACCAGGCAGGGTACAGCTTCTCAGCCCAAAACCTGATCCAACAGAACGGCGCTCCATACGCGGTATCGTTCAATTTCATCACCACAGGTATTCTGGGACCCAAACTGGCAGGGGTGGATCTAACGGACGAAGGTGTGTTGGTAATCGACTATGACCAACCGATGCGAAACGACCAAGATCTTGTGTCGCCCTTCGAATACAGCATCACAGGGCCGTCCGCAGTCAAGATCACCAAGGTGTGGTGTGCTGGCCCAACCGAGGTGGCGTTGGAGCTGTTTGGTTTGGGTGTTGGATCCTACACGTTGGCGGTCAACATCTCTGGCACCCCGAAGGACCTTGCCGGTAATCCTTTGGAGCCGGCCTTTAATCAAGCTATCTTCACTGGCTCGATTCCCCTTACGAATCGTAGCGTATTCACCGATAAGGGGCCGATCTCCAAGCCACCTCTTACACTTCAGACAGGCACCAATGCGGTCCTGAATAGCTTTACTGAAATCAGCCTGCCCAGTGCCTCGTTGACCTCAGCTCTGGTTAACCAGTACATCACGTTGACCGGTTCCGCGGCGAACAGTGGTACCTACCGAATTACGGGTGTGTTGTCTCCCACTAAACTGAGGGTGCAGGCAAGTCTGACTTTGCCCGACCCTAGCACCATCAGTTGGGAAATCTTCAATCCACGTAATGGGGAGATTGCCGATGACCCTGCAGATGTAGAGGTTTTGATCAACGGTTCTCCCATCACTCCAGTGACAGTTGTTGGATTGATGGGGCAAGTTGTCTTGCCCACCATGCCTCTGCCAGACGATGACGTCAAGGTCAACTACAGCTGGGTGTTGAATCCCACAGTTGACTTTCGCCGCCTGAATTCGAAGGAATTCCGTCTAAATTCGTGGAATTCAGATCCACTGTACGGTATCAGTCCTAGCCAACATCGTTACCGCTATAACAACACGCTGGTTCGTCCCAGTGAATTTGAGCCAGACGAGTTGTTGGCTACGTTGGACCAGCCAAAGCTTCGAGACGCCTACTATAGGGCCTATGAGAGAGCTTACACGGCTTCCCTCAACGACCCCAACACCCTGCTGTTGAACAGTCCGATCCACAAGATCGCTTTCCCTGCCCCTCAAAGGACCGTTAGCGAATCGTTCACCATCTACGAAGCCTCTGCCATTCCTTCGAGCTCCACTCCTGCTTGGGTCAAGCATGGTACTGGCTTAGAATCGGTTGCGGCTGATTTGTTGACCGCTACTGACAACACTGTAGGGCCTTTCCCAGTCGGTCAACCCCAGTTCTGGACTCAAGAGATAGACCTGACGTTTCCGCACAGTTTCGCTCTTTCGTGGAGGTTCTACGGATCCAGTGTAACGACTTACAATGGGGTTTTCTCTGGTTTGTCGGTCGGATACACGGACGAGACGTTGGCCTATGTGATTGGGTTCATCCGCGAATCTGGCGTAAAGAAGATCGGTCTTCTCAAACGAGGGTTTGCAGACGATGCTTCAACTGTCGATTCGTGGGTGGGTGGTGTCGACAGTTTGGGGGTTGCTACTGGGTTGCCTGTTCCGTTCGATTGGGGCGTCCTTCACAGCTACCGTCTATTCAGGGACCGATCGGGCGTGGTTTCGGTCTATGTGGATGGTAACCTTTCCCCCACCCTTCGTATATTGCCCGAAGAAGCCCCTTTCTTGGAAGAAGTGAATGCTCCATTTTCCGAGCTACAAGGTGTGTTCTTTGGGTCTATCTCCAGGGAAGCAGCAAACGTCTCGGTGTGGGACTTCGTACGTTATTTGATCATTCCCACCAATCCGCTACAGGTCAGTCCTTCATCCTTCGTCAGCTACGAAGGGAGCGTCAAACCAGAGATATCGACAAGGCCGTGGACTCCGATTGGATACCACGGCACAGAAACTATTCTGGCCAATGATCACCTTTTGATCGATTCCACCTCGGCAACCGATCTATCGACCGCATCAGCAGTGGGCGCTTTGGGCGGAGACTATCGAGGGTTCCTTCGATTGGAACCTCTGCTCTCATCAGCCTCTCAGATTGTCGTGGATGTAGCGCCTCAGCTACGAACCTACACTTACGGCATAGATCCTTACGGCATGATGACGGCTGTTGATGATGGCAACCGTTTGATGCAACTGGCCTTTTTCCCTAGTCGATCCACTCCTAAGTTCAGCTACGGTGGCCGTTCTTTGCCTGGAGATTTCTCTCCAGATGTGTGGGACACAATGGGGTCTGGCAACGCTCACATGTTGGGGCGTGAGCTTAGAATTTCCGATACGACGGTAGGCGATGGCAAGATCTTTTTCATTCAGGATCTGTCTTCATTCGGTTCTGACAACCGAGTGGTGGCGTCGAATACGGACTACATCTTCGAATTCAGAAATCTAGTAGTTAGCTACACGGTAGACGGCGCCGGCTTTGCTGGTGTGTTCGGTCAAGTTGATGACGGTGCTAGAGCGGTCGGCTTGATGTTCGAAGAATTGTCGGGTGTTCGCTACGTAAGTCTGAATTCTGATGGCACCCCATTGGGCAGTCTGTATCGATTTGCTTTTGATTGGGGAGACGGGACCCCACACACGTATCGATTTGTCAAGAACACTACAGGAAATCTGGTGTCCTTGTTCATTGACTCTATATTTGTCGGAAGCGCTGCCTACAGCTTGTTTGGGGCAACAGGCGGCACCCCCATCATCTCGTTCGGATCTGCCACTCCCTCAAGTGCTGGAGCTCTCTCGGAAGTTGATTGGAGCTACTGTAACGTTTGGAGAACACGAACCGATCTGAAGCATTACGTCGGCCTTTGGAAGGGTTATGACAAGGATTCTCTCACTGGGTACCACCTTCCACTCAAAGCTTCTGGAACTGGGGCCCAGCTGGCAGGTAATGCGTTGGGAGACTCGAATGCCGACTTCTTATCCGCCAGCGTGACGGCAGGAGATTCCCTTGTCATAGATGAGGGCATGAACAAGGGTGTGTACGAAGTAGCGGCGGTGGTGGACGCCAACACGTTGACCATTTCCGGAATCTGGCCGTCTAGTCCAACCCTGACCAACTACCGAATCATCAGTGAAGTCGATTGGACTTCTCAGCACAAGTATCGTCTGATCAAAGATTCGGTGGGATTGGTGAGCGTGTTCTACGACAACGTTCCAGATCCGTTGATTCAAGTGGGGTACAATTCGATCGATCTCCCTCCCAGCCAAGTCAGCTTCATCCAAGGGATCGCTAACGGGCTACCTTCAGTTGCCTTTGGTTCTTTCAATTCCGAGAACCTGTCTCAATCGTCTTGGGACTACGTTCGCTATGGGATTGTGGCCAATACTTCGATCAACTTGGCAGCCCCTCATCATCAATTCCTCAATCAGCGCAATGTGATGGAGTCTCCAGAAAGACTCACCTCTCCAGTTCCCCACACATTGACCGATTTCTCGTCCAGCTCAACAGGGATTGTGCCCAAACAATCCCCAGAGTTCCTCACTCGTTCAAACCTTTTGGCCTACACGAGACTGAATGAGGGTACCCCTCTTGTACCCAGCACTCAAAACTATCAAGTAAGGTCTCCTCAACCCGTTCAAGAGTATGTGTCGGCCATCAATGTGCCGGCCGATGTGTTGAATTCAAACAGCTTCGTCCTGAATGATGCTTCTGTCCGCTATCGTCTACTGGTGCCAGACGATGTCTTGTACTCGGCTTTGGACGTTATCGAAGAAACATCGGGCGATGATGCTCCGATCACACCGTTTGACGATGAATGCGCCGACACTTTTAGTGGTTTCCAGTACACCAAAGAGGTCTGCTTGACCTACACCGCCGATACTCTTCCGGAAGACGACATTGCCTCGCCCACCCCTTGGGTTCGTCAGAGCGACAATCCTGGGCAAGTGACCGCTACTGTTGCTGGGGGAGTGTTGACCTACCACACTTCTGGAAGTGCGACCGTCTACAAGAACAACACGGCCTTGCCGGATGCCCCGGGATTGCAGACAGAGGCCAAGTTTAGACTCCGTCTCAAGGACGATGCCACTTTGGGGACGGGAGATACTCAGGTGCGGTTTGGTCTATCGGCTCCTGGGTTGACGGTAGCGCTGGCTTTCGTCACCACTCCTTTGGCTGAACGCTACGTTCTGGTGACTGATCTGAACAACGGCAACAATCTGGGTTCTGTGAATTTCGACTTCCTTGACGGAAATTACCACACTTATCGTATAGTTAGAGACCCTGGTGCCGGTTTGGTTCGGGTTTTCATTGATTCTTGAACCTAAGGTGAGATGATAGGCATGTCCGCAACAGCTCTAATTGAAGGTGTCAGATGAGTGGTGGGCTGGGCGGTTCGCCGTGGGGTGGTGGCCCTTGGGGCGGAAGTCTATTTGATGTTGGTGCGCCTGTCCCATCCATCATTGATGTGGTGGTGGGAGATAGTCTCACGATCAATGACTTGGGGGCGTCGTACAACACTCCGCTGCGAGTAGATAACGCGGTAGCGGTCAACCCATTGGCGGTTAGGGTCATTTTCTCTAACGAGCTAGACCTTTCGTTCCCAGCTCTACTGAACGTAGCCAACTACACCATCCCAGGACTGACCGTCACAGACGTCTCTATCCTCAATGCTTTTGAAGTGTTGCTCACTACTGAGCCGTCTCAACTCGATATCGTCTACACGGTTACGGTGGGTGACGCTGTTTCGATCAATGGGGACTCACTGGGGGTAGACGATAGCGCAAACTTTAGAGGGTATGTACAGACTACTTCATTCATCGCAGGTGCAGAATCTTCCACAAAAGTGGAGTTGATTTTCTCCACAGCTATGACGGTGAATGCCGCCCTTACGACCCCCTCTAGCTACACCATTCAGGCTACAGACGGTGGGCATCTGATCCCTGTCATCTCTGCTTTCGTTTCGGGTTCAACACCCTACCAAAGGGTAGTGTTGGTTTTGGGGGAAGCGTTGCTTTCCAAGCAGTTCTATGCTGTGACGGTTGGCAGCACTGTGTTTAGCCTACTTGGGCTGAATGTCACCCCTCCAACCTATATCCTGCAGTGGGCGGATATGACTCAGCCAGTCCTCATCGCCCCTTTGGAGATCCCGATCAAGGATTTCTCAGGAGAGGTTCGTGGGGGATTGCTGGGTCAGCCGGACGGACAGGTGTTCTTCTCTCCTGCTTTTAGCACGGTTTCTGCCCAGTCGACTATCGAACTAGAGGAACTGTCGGTCTGTACCAAGGCATATGATGAATATCTGCTACCTGTTGATCCTGACCCTGAACCTTTGAGGACGTTCTCACCCAATGGAGGGACGTCCCTTCTGGGCATTTCTACCGTCCTTTGGGCACCAGCCGCTCGATTGGGTCGGGCAGTGATGGTGCTGGGCAGACACGAGACAGATGCTTGCCAGCAGGCGGCCGATGGGCCCTCCTATGCCACCCTGGTAGAAACAATCAATACCAATCGAGCAGCGTTCCTTAACGATCCCAGGTGGAAGACCTACCCAAATACGTCGGCCTTGGTATTCAGGACAGCTGATAATCAGACCTCGATAGGTCCAGGCCCTACCACCAACAAGACGTTGGATTGGCCTAAGATTGAGGTTAGGGACGATTTGGCGATAGGGGATACGGTACAAACCTAAGTGACTGAGGTTCTCTTTATGCGGTGGCTCTTGTGAAAACGAGAGGATATGAGCATGAAGATAGCCGAAGAAACCCCAAGGCCTGAGAATCAAGTGTCTTCCGCTTTTGGCGTATGTCCCGCTGACAGTTTTGGCGAAAAAGGCTATTACATTCGAGGAGATGTATTCTTCGAGATGCGTGACGGAAAGACCGGCGAACTCCAAATGGTGATGGAGCTTCGGAATCTGGTTATGCTCGATGCCAGTATCTTGATTGCTCGCTTGATGAAGGACAGCCAAGAGCCTCCACACGGGATCTTTGCCTTGGCGGTAGGGACTGGGAATGTAGGTTGGAACCCTATGACTCCTCCAGCTCCGAGCAATACCCAGAGAGCTTTGTATTCGGAGATCACCCGTAAAACCTTCTCAACCACTCAGTTCGTAGACGGTAATGGCGTCCCAGTAGCGTATCCGACCAGAGTTGTGGATTTCACCACGATCTTTACCGAGTCGGAAGCGGTAGGCCCGCTGGTAGAGATGGGTTTGATTGGCGGCAACGTCAACACGAATCTTTCGATTCGTAACCCCGTCACCCCTCCGAACGGTTCCTATGACCCTACCGTGAACCTGAGTAATTACGATACGTTGGTCAACTATTTGACATTTCCAGTTGTCAACAAGCCACCTACATCCACCTTCGCGATTACGTGGCGCTTGAGCTTTTGATCCGGAGATAGCATGACCGTCAAGAATTACGGAGCAGCGACGTCAGGTTACTTGGATCCTTCGGGTAGGGGTTGGGAGACTGCGGTCTATCAAGCCAGTAAGCCTGTCTTGGATAAAGAACTGAATCTGATTCAGGACATCGAGCAGGACGCCTTCTTGCGTCTTTCTCGACGAACTTTCCCTTCTGGTTGGTTGGGGGACGACTTTTTGGGCACCTCCGATACGGTTGGTCCGTTTGGGGGAGCTTCCACAACCCCTAATTTGCTTCAACTGAGTTCTTTGAAGGCCTATGTGAACGGTTGGCTGCTCAATGTGGTCAACACCGGCACATCCTCGAATCTCAATCAGATCGATTTGGGTGCCTCCCCTTCTGGTGCGGGCGCTCAGAGAACCGACTTGGTGATTCTTGAAGTGTGGCGTCGTCTGATTCCTGCTTCGCCAACCACAACTGGAAAGAGTCCTGCTGGTCGAATCTGGCGAGAAGGCAACGTCAAGATCGCTTCGGCTGATGATTTGACGTTGAACTATGCAGACGACCTGTTGGATACCAATGTTGGAGCTGAGACCACCAAGCGAGTTCAGATCCAATACCGTCTTCGAGCCATTCAAGGCGTAGACCTGTTTACCTATTCGTACGGGATCGACGATCCTTCTGTAGTGGCCCGTTCGGTTCCTGCAAGTGCTGCCGCTCCTGACGGAAGCTCTACCGTCTACACCTACGGCAACCAATCTTCTGCTGGAGACCCTGGCTTGTGGCGTGCTGGCAACGGAGACCCCAACAACACCTTGGGGACGGTTGATGGGTACATGTACGCCCTACCGCTGACTGCAGTGCTTCGACGCAATACAGCAGCATTTGCCCGCAACACGAATCAGAACGGTGGGGTAGCGTTGGCAGCCGTCAACTCGACTCGGCCCGACGGGTTGTTCTACGACATCATCAATGTCAGAGATTTGCTGGACTTGCGTCGTGGCACCTCTCCCACAGGTTGGGACTTAAGTGAGGTGCTTCAGAAAAATCTGAATCTCCTGTTGGACAACCAAAACGTAACCGAGATCGGAACATTGACTATTGGGGGTGGATCGACTGGGCACACCATCATGCAAGCCGATGAGATCGGTGTTTCGAATGCAAACGGTGGGGACGGTGTGATCACCGGAGATACTCCTGGGGCCGACTTTATTGGGGAGTTCGATTCAGTTCGAAGAAGCTTCTCTGATAAGAGTGTGTTTGAGACGATGGTTCTTCGTTACACGCCTTCTGGAGCCAGTTGGGCGAGTGGCGAGACTTTCACTATCAGTCCCTCCAACTTGCCGATTTGGCCGTATGCCAACACCAATTGGGCCGCACATGCTCCTTCGAACATTACGTTCGTCGATATCACTCGTGTGATGTTCTTGGGTGAGGCGGGGGGCACTAATTCAACTGACATCACTACTGTGACTGATGGTTGGTCCGCCACAGGAGTGGGAAGCGCTCCTCAAGGGAACGTCACTATCAGGATAGGAGCTGCGGGTGCTACCGCTGGAGGTTCTTCTCCAATCTACATTTGGGTGGTGGTGGAATACCCTCCTGGGGTGGGGTTGACCAAGACTCCTACCAACATCTTGCCCGACAATGCGACCGTACCCACCAAATCAGGTGTGTTCATCAATAATGCTGGACAATTGCCGGCCAGCAGTCCTATCTACTTCAATAGTCTGAACGCTCCGGTTTTCGCCAAGGCAAATCGTGAAATATCTCTCACGTACGGCACTGTGCAGCATTCTCGAACTTTCCGAACCACTGTGGCGACCACCAAACTCTGGCTTCCAGAGAAGGTGGATTCAACTCAAACCTACACGGTGACAATCAATAGTGTGGTTTACGGCGGATCGAAATCGGTCACCGATAATGGCTACTCCATCACCATCAGTTCTGGGGCTGTTACGGGTGGGGAGACGATTGTGATCGACTACAAGTCGAATCGACCGTTGCCTCAGAACGGGGAACAGTTGACGGTCTACTATGAGGCTAGATTGCCTCAAACTGTTCGAGACGGCCTCTTGGGGACATCGTTGTCGGTCAATCCTAGATTGGTCTCTCAAAGCATGTATTGTTTGACTGCTGGTTCAGGCACTACAGGGGAGGGGTATCCTTTCCCGTATGCGTACGTTCAATCAGGGGGTGTGTACCCCACGTCTGGTGGAACCTTTGCGGGTGATCACGAATTAGACGGTGACCTTAGGGTGTCGACCACTGCATTGACGGCCGACACAGGATTCATGCAACTTGCTGTCCAGGTACCCGTCGTGCCGGCCCCAGATGGGGCGGTCTTCAGCAGATCGGTTGGGGCCAAGGACATAGAGGGTAGAACCTACTTCAATTCAGTAGGCAACTCATACTATCATGTTGGTATTGCTCAGACACTTAGCGATCCAAAACGACACAAGAACATGATTCCTATGTTATGTGAATTGACCTCTGATGGGCTGTTTGGGCATAAGGGGCAACTTGTTTTGATCTTGTTGAGTAGATGGGCTTCTGACGATTCAAACTCTGTTGGATTCAACCCTAATCTGGCTCAAAATTCTACCTCAGTCAGCGTCTATAGGCTCAAGGGCAACCTGCTGAGCAACAGGAGAAGCTAATGCCGTCCTCTTCAAATGCCGGTCAAGTTTCGTCGAGTTCAGGCAAACTTCACACTGATGTGGCGACTGCCGCAGCAGAGCTGTTCAATGCAGCTGCCAGTTCAGGTGGTGGAGTATCGCCAGACTTTCTTACACAAACGTTCGCTGTTCCAGCAGTTTCCGGAACACTGACTTCAACTTCTACTCCTCCAGGCTCCAGCTCTGCGTCTCTTTCAGGAACCGTTTGGACTGGCAATTCTCCTAGTGAGAGTTTGGACGATCTGTTTCAGGTCGTCAATGCAGCAGATGATACTGCAGTGTTCAATAATTCAACCCATCTGTACGTCCGTGTAGCATCGATGGGTAGCGCTTCGGTGGGAGACGGCTTCGTCAGTGGTACGTTGGTTGTAAATTTCAATACGCCAGTCCCTCCTAACGTACAGTTCAAAATCTTTTACAGCAAGCAAGGGACCTTATCGGCAATCCCTGCTGAACTAGCCAGCTTCCCAGCTATCCGTAGATCAGCCAACCAGGTGCGTTTTCCTGAGTTTGATCGTACCAGTCTAGCTCCCACCAGTGTGGCGACGCCCATCGATACGGTCAATAACGCCTACCCTGACCCCTATATGGCTCAATGGAAAGCCATTACACGAGGTACAACAGGCACTATCACACAAGCGTACTCTGGAACCAATGGCTTCGTCTATGTGGGACGGAAGAAAAATGTTCCCGACACCAACGATGCGTCATTGTTGGGGCACCAGTCTTCGGCATTCCTTGCCGTGTACGAGAAGGAAATCAAGTCCTCCATCCTCAACGGTCAGGCGGCGTTGACTAAGATTGATCCTGCCTTGTCGGCAACAGTCAATCCAACGGGAGCTGCAGATGTGTTGCAGTTGAATGCCTCGGATTACTTTCGTACTGTAGTATCCACTGTCAACAAGACAGCCATTCGATGTGGAATCGACATGGTGGAGCTTACTTTCGCGAGTGGTCTGAAAGAGGTATTCATCATCTATGGTCTGGATGTGTCGGACCCCAGGAAGGCTAAGTTGGTAACGTTGGGTGGTGCGACAGCTAGCTTCACCAACCAACAAGTCAACGTCAAATGGATTAGACCTGCCTTCTTTGTTGGTGGTGACAATGAAGCCACTGCAGGGATCAACAACCTTAGAAACTTCGGCTCTATGGTGGCAGGGTCTATCACGAATGACCCTAATGCAGAAATTGAGCAGTCGTCGGCCTTCTTTGGTGCTGGCACAGATGAGTTGGCAAGGGCGCCTAGTCTTTCCAATCCCTGGAACCTAAAAGCATTGACTTGGGGTGGTTACAATCAATCGGCCCCTACTGTCGGTACATTGGGCTTGCGCAATGTTCATGGAGAGCTTTGGGGAGACGGCTCGGTACAATCGTTTGGTGGTCGGATCGTCGGCCTACCAAACTTTCGAACCTTAGGGGTGTCGGTCGGCTCAACCACATCGATCAACATCGACCCCAGTTACTACAACATGTACGTAGTGACATTCACAGGCAGTCTAACTTGCGTGGTGACTGTCAACATCTCGGGGAGCGTCGTAGGAGGTCTTCCTTACTCTGCTGTGGATGGGGACACTTTGATGTTCATGGTGGTTTACGGGGGCACCGCAGCGTCGCCAAGTGAGCAAAGCACCATAGTGTGGCCCGCCAGTTTCAAGTTCAGCGGAAATGATGCATACACTCCGTCGCCCACCAATTCAGTAATCAAGTACCAAGGAACCTACCTCAATGGGTCGTTCTACATGACCCGCACTGACTTCTGATTGGGAGAAATTTAGATGGGAACGCTATATCTGATCGATCGACACAATCCTACCGTATCGTCGTCTGTCATAAAAGACACATTCGTTATGAATGGCGGTACACGCGAAATCAGGGGGACGTTCCCCGTCAACCTTCCGTTTGACGTACCGATTGACGGCACTCCTGCGACAGTTGGGGATTTGATAACTCAGAAGTATGCTGGGCTTTTGAGTCTATACCCTGGACATTCCCACATCCTTTATGACGAACAGTTGGATGGTTCAGGATGGGACACGACCAAAACCAATACTGACTGGTCTACGGGCGGCTACACTGTCGGATCTAGGAAAACGACCAAGATCTCAGAGAATACCAATCTACCTCTACTGACAAATGCCGTCACTTTGGCGACAACACCCACGAACTTCATTTTTCGGTACGAGATCTTCAAGTATCTGGATACTGATGGGACACAGTATAGTCGGTTGTATTCCGAGGACCCCCCTACAACTAATGGTGGGATTGGGGTGTCGGTTACCGTTACTTTTAACGATAGTGTCTATACGGATGTGGTGAGTGGGGCCGCCACGGCAATTCCCACCCCCTCTCAGGGCAATACCTTTCGGGCTGGATTTCGAAAGGTGGGGTCTCCAGGCAGTTATTACATAGGTTCTTGGGCACTCATTTACTGATTAGCTGACCCAATCAGGAGCCCCCAGTAGCTCAAAAAATGTGGAGAAGTGATGACTGACAACTACGGTCCGAATGTTTCGAGAGTTCTGAGCCCTGTCCAAACCTCCTATAAAACAGTGGTGTGGCAAGCTGGCCGACCTCCACTGGACAGTGAACTGTCGCTGTCTCAACAGATTGCGGCCGAGTGGGACCGCCTCCATGTTTTGACGGCTACCCCCTCGGGCTGGATCGATGATGCGATCAATCCTCAGGATTCGTACGTAACCAACGTCAATTACTCGAATTGGTTCCAGTTTGGGGCCCAACAGACTGGCGAGAAGCAAGCCGTCATGTGGGCGGTCGTCAATGGCTGGATCGTTCCAGTGACGGGCACTCTGACGGGTACCCCTCCAGGTAACCCGAACAATGTGGATACTTGGAATCGTATCGCCCTTCCGCCACCTCCTGCCAACACAGGTGATGCTAGGATCGACTTCGCTTTCCTCGAAGTTTGGCTTGCTAGAGTGGCCCCCAATCCTTCAACCACCAACAAACCCGCCGCTTCAGCTGTCTATCGTTACGGTAACGTTGAGGGTGGGGCTAGCTTCATCGCAGATGATATGCAAGACCCTCAAATAGGGTTTGAGACCACACAACGCATTCAGCTTCAGTACCGTGTCCGTGTGGTGTCTGGATTGGTCGGCCTTACGTCTTACCCAGACGGGTTCGATCCGTCTGTCGTCAAAGGGCAAGGCGCCGCCTCCACAGCTTCCAGCTACGTCTTCACCAACATGCGAAATGAGTTGGGGGACCCTGGCTTGTGGCGTGCTGGCGATGGTACCCAGAACGCCCTAGGGACGGTTGATGGGTACACCTACGCCATCCCGCTCTGTGCTGTGTTCCGACGAAACAGCGTCGGTTGGGGTGGGGACCCTAGCCAGAACCTGAATGGTGCGTTCAACCGCAATCCTACAGCAGTAGACCGCACGGGGTACAAGACTTTCGCCGCCGCCCCCACCATCACGGGCAACATCACCGCTTCCGCCACCACATTGGTGTTGAGCTCGGTAGCCAGCCTATCGTTACCTCTCACACCAGCTACTCCTGTGGCGATTCAGATTGGGGATGAGATCCTCTACTACTCATCCATCACTGGTTCGACGATGAATCTTAGCACTAGAGGTGCTTTTGGCTCTAAGGCTGAACCTCACAAGGCAGGATCGGTCGTTAAGGTGTTGTCTGGTCGTCCAGACGGCTTGTTTGCGGATCAGGTGGCAAAGACCGATATCTTCGATCTTCGTCACGTCGTCAACCCCAATGGGTTTGACTATCAAGCTCTGTTGAAGGGCAATCTCGACAAATTGCTTCGAGGTCAACTTCACTCAACTTGGAAACGATCTGGTGGAGGCCCTCAAGGACCTTTCGTAGCGTATCAGGATAAAGTGTCAGCCACCCCAGGTGCTTTGGGTGTCACTAAACTTGACGCTCCGGACGGAATTCGACAAATATTTGCCGAGCCGGCGGCATTGCAACCTGTTGTCATTCCAATCTCTGCCCCACCTTCTACAGGTGCTTCTGTGGCGATTGGCGGTACGTTGGGTGCTGCGTTCAATACTGTGACGGTCAATCACCCAACAGGTTCTGGGTTTCAGCCGAACGATGTGATCACCATCCCTAAGAGTCTGTTCCTAAATTCATTGCCTGGCAGTGATACAGATCAACTACGATTGATCCCTGATCAGTCATTTGTTTCTCTGCGTTTCATGGGCGAGACAACGGATCTCCCGAACGTTCAGTATTCGGTTTCCAACGACGGATCGGGCAATCTCCTGGTCACCTTCTCAGGCGGATTCGTTGCTAGAAATCTAGGAGCTTTCATCACCTTACACATTCAGTATGGTGCTGGTCGTGGTATGAGTCGAAAGCCTGATGCCATACACAGTGTGGCATACCTCTCAGCTTCACCCAACATTTTGGTGCAGCAACAGGGCTTGCCAGCTGACAATCAACCGCTCCGTACCACCTGGGCAGCCCTTTGGTCCAAGTATCAGGTGGGGATGTTCAATGGTCATCTGGCCTCTACGTCTGAAGCCTATGTGGACCCAGGTAGCAAGAGCGTGATCTTGACGCCTTTCCGCCTACATGACTTCTCAGGTCCTGTTTTCCGCAGCATTCAGAAATACGTCAACACCGGTAATCCAACAGACGCTGTCAATGGAGCGATGCCCGCATCGACTCCTACAGGTGGTGCCAAGTGGGGGACCACTGATCCTCTTTCCGTATTCTCTGGGTATTCAGACCCTATCACTTCTAGGGCCAACATGGTGGTGGTGGTTCCACGACGCTTCATGCCTGGATACGGTGAAGTGCGGGTACCCACCTTGTACTCGGACTCTGGCAACTTCGCTGAAGGAATCAACTTCGGATTCAATGCTCCAAAGGGTTCTGGTTTGGGTAACGGAGTCACCAACTTTGTGCCATTGACGAGTGGTGGAGGCTCGGCAACATATGCCGTTTTCTCAACTCTAAATCTCAACACCAATTCGCCTGCAACCTACAATACCTCTTTCACGTTTGGTAATCTGATTGCAGGGCTCCGACAGTTCACTGAAACTCGTGGGTTGAACCGTAAAGGGTTGGAACTCCCTCCATTTTACGGTATTGCCCGCCTGTTTGCCGTCTACGAGGCTCAAGACTACAAGGCAAACGGCAGCGCCTACAACCCCACCACTCGTGCCTATGTGGGGACTGGTGCAGTCAACTTGCTTCGTCAGAACTTCTCTGGACCGACCTTTTGGATCGAATCAGATGTGGATGGGGACCCCACCTTCATCCTCAACGCAGATGCGATCGACATCACTAAGTCGCCCAACGCCATCGCGTCTTTCAGTGCTGGACACTATGTTGTTGAATCTTCGATCTTCGGGTGTGACCGTGGGTCTTTCGATTTGACGCAGGATTGTCGTATTGTTTTGAGCCGTACCCGCAATGAAGGTACGACCGCTCAAGTCAACATGCCGACCAACCCAGACTTCATTCTCCCAGGTGCTCCTGAAATTGGGGATGAAATTGCGATCAACTATAGTCGTACCCCATATCAGGGTGATGCGTGGGGGTCTCAACAGGCTCAATCGGACATTGGTTACAAGCCAGGTCCCTTGACTACCTCGGTCCGCTATCAACTGCTAAACAGCCGGCTGGACCCTACGGCTTTGACACGTCCAAATCAGAAGCCGTTGGAAGTACTGGCTGGCCTACACTTCGTCACCACACTAGGGACGGGTCGTTTCTCTGGCTCAGTGCCGTCTAACAATGCAGACTTCCGGAATGTTGGATATGAGAGTTGGCTACCTCTACCTACCAGTCCAGTGGACACTCGTCCAGAAATTCTACCCACAGCACTCAATAGCTTGGAACGGCCATTGAGTTTGGGTACGGAGTATCTGGGGTGCACCGAACGTTTGCCGTTGGGAGCCTTGTTCCGTGATAAGGATTTCCGTGGGAACTTCATTTCTGGGTTGACGTACACTCAAGCAGGAGTCTCTGGCCCATTCGTAATGGGCTCTGGAGCACCAGGTTTGATGGCCGCCAGTTTGGCTCCAGACAATAACTTGGAGTATGCGGTGGTGCCGGTCCACACAGTCTCAATCGCATCAGGTAATGCGGGTGAAGTGGTGGTTCATGTGGACGGGGAAGCTGGCAACTACAATGTGTTGACCAACTTCCGTACCAATCGAGGCGGCTCAGCCTTCACGGCTTCAGGGTTTGCCGGCGGCGACTTGGGGGGAGTGTTGCCTGCTACCAGCCAAAACGGAACCTCGGGTGGCGTCTTGTCGGCTATCGCCTTGTTGGTTCGCAATGTGCCAACCAACATTGGTTCTACTGAGGTGAGTGCGGGCCAGGAATTGATGCTCTTGGTGGCCACCACAGCTAGAACCATGAGTAATGACGGTAATCTCAATACCGTACAAGTCAGTACATCGGGTACGGGTGAAGGTTACAGTGCGGTAGACCTTTATCGTATCAGCGGACATCCAATCACCAATGACTCATCCCGCGAAGTGATCGATCCATCCGCCATACGGTTGGCTCGTCCATCCGATATTCTTTCTGTCTGATGAGGGATTTGTGGCAATCGAATCTTTACACTATCTAGACATTCCAGCAGAGAAGAGAGCTCTTTCTGCTGCGAAAGCGATTAATCGCATCACGGAGCAATTGAACACTCCTGGATTGTCGGTTGAAGCCAGAAAAGAATTACAGCTTTCTATGACTCGTATCCAAAAGTGGGCGAGTGGGAGACTTGAGGAAGACAATGGACCAAGCACTGACTGATTTTTTGAGCAAAGGTACGCTGATCATCGCGGTCTTGGTGGTGATCATCAATTTCTTCGTACGTCGTATCGTCCTATTGATTAGGCCAGATTTCAAACCATTGGGATCGGCGATGGACAAGAAGGCCATGTACAGCAACACAGCTGCTATGTGGTGGAACGAAATAGGCCTCTACGCTTTGCCGGTCATCATCGGTGCTAACCTGGGTCTCTTCAAAGGGTTGAGCTTCGCGTTTGACACTTCGATCAAGACAGCTTCTGGTCGAGTCTTCTACGCTGCGATCGTGGGTTGGTTCGCCGATTTCCTCTATGAAGTGGTTCAGAAGATGCTCTACAAGAGCACAGGTGTGACGCTTCCAAGTGCAGAGAGTCTGGGCTCTGAGGTATCGGTTACGGTTGTTCATGAAGACACCAAGCCAGCCGTCACAGCAGTGTCGGTTCAAGTCCCTCCAGGGCCCGCTCCTTCTGCTCTGGGTGGTGGTGAAGAACCGAAAGACAACTGATGGCTGAGCCAACATTCTGGTCTTCTGCTTGGACTTGGATCAAGAAAGCGGCTCGTTCTCTGTTGGCTTTCTTGCCAGCCATTCTGATCGTCATGATAGCCATCGTCCTGGTGGTGTTGGGGGTCAAGAACGTTCAGATAGGCGGGTTGTTGGGTAAGTTGTTTGGTCATAAGGAACCAGGCGGCAAGGCGATTGATGTGGCCAACACAATTCCGGAACATCGGGTAGATTCCAACGGGGCCGTCATTCCCATCGGGACTCCCGATTCGAGCGGCCAGACACAAGCCAAAGTGGTTCCGATTGAACCTCCCAGCATCTTTTCCAATCCCAACACCGTCACCATCACCCCTCCGGATGCGGCTCCTGTAGTGATCGCACTGCCCGACGGTGTCAAAGCAAAGGACGTCGACAAGGTGGTGATCATCAAGCCAGAAGTTTTTACCGTAACGGTGAAAGACTCCTCGCCTGTGACAGGCCAGCATATCGATGACCTGATCAAGAAGTATGGCGGATGAAAAACCTACTCGTTCTCCTTGTGTTTTTCCTGATGTTGATCTCCAGACCTGCTGTTGCGCAGGAGTGTGGGGTGGGCAACCGCTGTATCTCTGAAGAAGACCTGAAGGCTCTAATCACTGTCACCAAAGAGAAGCAGTGTCTGCTCAACACACAACCAGCCATCGACTTAGACCCAGTGGTGTTGACGATCGATCGGGATGGGCGAGTCTTCTTCACAGGTGCCGAGCCGAAGCCGTACACGCTTAGGATGAAGTGGTGCAATTTCGACCTTCAGGCTAAGGGTAAGGTCAATGTGGTGGCGGCAATGCAGGAACCGCCAGAATGGGGCTTTCGCTTCCGTCCCAAGGCATATCTGGGCTTCTTGCCTGGAGAGGCGTTGCGCAAAGACGGTACTGCCAAGAGTGCGGTGGATGCGGGCTTGATGCTTGATCCGTTCTACTACAAATTTCTGAATCTCAACGTACATGTTGGTTTCAGGGCAGTGGGGGTCGGGATAGGGGTTGACATTTTTCGTTCCTTCGGAGTGTATGGGGGGTATGCTGCTACGTGGGATGGCTTCCGTTCCAACGGAGAATTGTCCACCTGGTTCTCTTTTTGGTGAAATGATAGCTGTTTTTGCCTAGCTGACGGATCGGCCGGTGTACTGAACGCCGATGCCCGAAGAAATCAAGCTTAGTGCCGAGCAGCAAAAACTATATGACGAACTGAAATCCGTACGATCACGGACAGACGTCAAGTTACCGCCCTCACCCCTTCTGAAGCAGCAAATAGTTGGGCTGGACGGTGAGCTCCAGCCTTTGGTCCCTAGATACTATCAAGTCCAAGGCATCTACCACATGCTTCGATTGAAGCGTATGGTGCTTGGTGACAGCACTGGTACGGGGAAGACATTTCAAACACTAGGCACACTCTGTTACCTTTGGGAGAAACGCCCAGAGACCAAGGTGGTGGTGGTTGCTCCCAAATCAGCCATCCGACAGTGGGCTGAAGAAATAGACCGCTTTACCAAGGGTGTGCAGGTCTACATCGCCACGGCCCCCAAGCAGAAGGGGGAGACCCCATTGGAGGCTCGGCAACGTGTCTACGAGGCGTGGGCGGCCGCCCCTTCTGGGCCCAATGATCCAAAGGCAGTCCTGATTCTGAACTATGCCTTGCTGGTTAGGGATTGGAATCAAGGAGGTTTCCAACCATTGAAACCCAATGGTCAGCCAGACCCGAAGGCTCCTGTCCTGCCTGGATTGTTGGACAAAATAACCAAGCAGGTGGGTGAACATCTGACGGTCATCTTCGATGAGGCGACTGCTTTCAAGTCGATGAAGACCAAGACTTGGGAAGTGGCTAGGTATCTGTCCGATCGTTCGAACCGAGTCTACGCCCTGACGGCCACACTGCTCAAGAACAACCTCATGGAAGGCTATTGCATCTACAAGGCCATCTTGCCCTCCCTGTTTGGGGCGAAGACCAAGTTCATGGAGGACTACACCTTCTTCGAACTCAAGAGTGTGGGAAAGGCCAAAGTGCCGGTCGTCAAGGGCTACAAGAACTTGGATCACTTCAAGTCCAAGATCGATCTCTACTTCTTGGGTCGTCAGAAGCACGTCATCTCCAATGAGCTGCCCACTCTGACTACCCGAGAAATAACCTGCGAGCTGAATGGTGCGGAGACGTTGAAGTACAGAGAAGCTCTGTCAGGCCTTTTGGAGTTGGGGGATGGCCAGATCAAGGAGTTCGAGGAAACCAAGGCGCTGACCTCACTCATCTACTGTCAGCAAATAGTCAACTCCTTGTCGCTACTAAAGTTCAATGAGGGTGATGAGGTAGGTGGATTTAACTTAGACTTGACCAGCTCCAAAATAGGTTCGCTGTGCAGCAAAGAGCAGGCCTTGTTGGATCTGCTATCCGAGGAATTGGAGGATGAAAAGGTCATCGTCTACACTCGGTTTGAGAGTCTGGTCGGAAGACTGCAAGAAATACTCAAGAAGAACGGTATCAAGTCGGTCCGAATCACCGGTAAAGAGAAGGACGTGGATCGCCAGAAGGCCAAGGTGGCCTTCCAAAATCTCAAGTCTGATGTTCGGGTGGTGTTCATCACCGACGCTGGTAGCGAAGCGATCAATCTTCAGGCAGCAGCCGGCATGGTGTTCTATGACCAACCCTGGTCATGGGGCGCTTACGTCCAAATACTAGGGCGCATGATCCGTATCGGTTCCCCTCACAAGGGGGTGATGGCCTACCATCTGTTGGCCGAACTGCCAGAAATATCGGTTAAAGACCGAAAAACTATTGACCATCACGTTCTGGGGATGCTCCGGAAAAAGAAAAACCTAATCGACAAGGTGTTGGGCGAGGCCGCCATTGGAGCTCTCGAATTCGAGAGCGAGGGTGGTTCATCTCTCAAGGATCTTGTTCGAGCTATGCAAGGAAAAGCAGCGTAATGGATATATGCACACGCTGTGGTCTCAAACCACTAACAGGATGTATGCCGAATGGCACCCTGTTGGGCGAAGGCGATTTGATGCGTCATTGCCCAAATATGGCCAGGAAACTGAAAATCGAACATGTGAGGGAACGGCTGGACCTCGACATTAGAGAATCCAAATCAATCCCTTCCAGCCCTCTCTTCTCACCCTCTACCAATGGTCCGCCATTGGTAGATCTGACTCAGCAAAATCTTCTGATCAGAGGTGTGACTCGTGCGGGGTTCTTACCTCATCTCAAACTTGCTTTGGTGGGCAAGATTTGGACCAACCCCACCTACGCATACAAGGTGGTGGGCGACGCTCGATTGCGTGACGTGTATGTCGGCAATGAAGCGTATCGGAGTCGTGCCGCCACCGCTAGAGAGCAGACAGAGAACAACAACGCCATCGCTGACTTGGTGGGCAAGGATTACGACCTAGTGGTCATCCTTCTAGGGACGTTGGGGCATAAGAATGTGGCGGCCCCCGGGATCCTCAGAGAAGCGTTGATGCATCGTGAAATGCTGGGCAAGCCAACGTGGCTTTTCCAGAGCAGTGACCCTAGGTACGAATGGCGACACTCAAAGGATGCTGAGTCAGAGCTGTTCATTGAGCACTTCCAGGTCATCAGATTAACCTCTGACGATCAAACCCCCGATGATGAGCGTGAACTGGAGAACAGCCACATTACGGTCGATGACGGCAAAACAGAGCCGGCGGACCTCAATGAGTTGGTTGAGGAATACGAAGAACCAGTAGTCAATGTCCCTTCCCGCAGCAAAAAACCCTCGGTCAAGCCTCCTATCAAAGAACCAGTTACGCCTCAATCCGACGAGATTGTGGCCGGCTTCGGTGGCGGCCCAGGTGGCAACCGCAAGAAGAAGTACAACAACAAGGGAGGTTGGTGATGTCTAACAGTAAGAGTGTATTGCGGGGGGTCATCGATTTCGGAGACGGGAAGCTTTCCGAAAAAGCCATCGGAAGCAACTTCAGCTTCTTGAAAAATTCTAGGTACGAGTGGAGCAATCCGGATGAACGGAAGATCTACGATTTCATCATCAAGTATCACCAGGAAAGTCTCGAACCTCCCAACGCTTTGACGCTCAGAGACTATTTTGGTCCAGAGCGAGCTGCCGATTATGCGGTGATCGAGAAGCTGAAAGACATTCATTCAGCAGCCATCTACGAACGTTCGGCGTACCGTACTCTCGTAAACTCCTTGTTGGAGGCTCAGAATCAGAACAAGTATCTGGTCCTTTTGACGGAGACCCAAGAGATCGTCACCAAAGGGCGGATCGTCGATAAAGAACAACTGAAAGGCCTGGTAGACGGCAAGAAGTACTACGAGCAGAAGATCATTGACCTGATCCCCGCCAATTCCAACGCCATCACCTTTGGCGATGTGACGCAGGACGTCCAAAAAGAACGTGATGCTTACAAGGTAGCCAAGAGCAATCAGACCAAAGTGTGGGGCAGGTTCACTGGTTTGGAGCATATTGACCTTGCGTTTCACGGTATCAAGCCTGGCGAACTATGGATCCATGCGGCTGAGCCTGGCAATCTGAAGACCGCTTTCGCGACCAATTGGTCCTACAACCTGATTACCCGCTATCGTGCGAACGTGCTCTATGTCAGTCTTGAGATGAAGTACGAGCATCTTCGGAAGATTATGTGTGCCATGCACACATCGAACGGTATCTTCACCAAGCAAGGGTATGCTCCCTTGGACTACACCAAAATACGTGATGGTGAACTGACCCCAGAACAGGAACAGTTCTACGATCTAGCGTTGAATGACTTCGAGTCCAATCGGGACTACTGTCGTATGCACATCTGGGTCCCAGACAGGGATGTGACGGTGGCCGATATCCGCAACTATGCGGAACAGCTACACAAGAACCTGGAAATAGGCCTGATTGTCATTGATCAGGGTGAATTGGTCAAACCTCCTAGGGCCTACAAGGATTTGACCAGCGAGCAAAATGCCGTCATCCGTGAGATGAAGTTGATGGCGATGCATTTCAATGGTGGTGAAAGCATCCCCATCCTGGATCTTCACCAGATTAACCGTACTGGTATGACCGCTAACGAGAAGAACAAGAGTACCCCCGAGGAACTTGGCCAGTACAAATACCGTGATTTGTCGTACGCCAATCAGGCGGAACGTTCGGCGGACTACATCACCACCACCTACGCCCCCAAGGAATTGATCGAGCAGGGCTACGCCATCATCAGCTGTATGAAGTCTCGCGACAATCGAAAGTTTGACCTAGGCCGAATCGGCGTCGACATGACGTGTCACCGACTCAGGAATTGGGACCCCAGTGTGACAGGGTTCGGGGCCGATATGACGCAAGACGATTACGCCAACTCGGGGCTCTAAGATGGCCAATAACGAAGCAGCCATCAAGGCATGGTTCGCCATGCGGCGTGAAGCGATCCATGAAATGATAACGGCCCATGATGTGTTGAGGCTACATGGGGTATCGTTCCGCCACTCTACCGACAGGGAGGAGCAGTTCAGCTGCCCATTCCATGGTCAGGACAACAAGCCGTCTGCCAGGGTGTATACGGCAAAGGCTGATAGTCGATCTCATGTTTGGTGCTTTGTTTGCCAACAACCGTGGGATGCCATCAGTCTTTGGAAGAAATTCTCTGGAGAGGAGAAAAAACACAACCAGATCCTCATCGAGATGGAGCGTCATCTCGGGATCAAGACCCCAGAAGTACCGGAAGGCGTGCACGCTGTTGCTCAAGTCGACGATACCGACAAGACCAGTTATGCGATCTTCTTGGACTTATGCGAACATCGTCTCAAAGAAGCACGGGAAAATTATCTGGCTCAAGACGATATGAATGGGTTCTTGATCGCAGGGTCCATTCTTGACAAGTTGATCTCCAGAGTGTCGGATGGGCGGCTTCAGTACGTGAAGGCGATCGAGTTGCTCAAGCAGTTGATAGACAAGATCGGTGACCGTATCCGTGGTGAGACGGCTTAAGCTACCCACTAGAGAGATGGGGGACGTCAGGCTGTTGGTAATCGAACAGCAGCCTGACGGCTCTTGGGAAGATGAATGGGAGCTCCTTAGGAAAACCCCATTCGGTGCACAATTCAGCGTAATCTCCAAAGAGGTGCTGGATCATGCGTTGTACCGATTGTCCCGCCCATTGGTAGACGCCTTGGGGATCCCTCCGGCGGGAGCGTTGAAGAAAATACCGAAAGCCTCGAAAGAATGTTTTCGACGTGAACGGTGCATCTACCACGATAGCAAGAATTGCCATCCTGAAGGCAAGCAAATGCCGTGGTGTTACGAGCCTGACGGTGTAGAAGGTGAAGAGATCCGTCAAACGGCCACGAGGGCAATTCAGGAGTGGCGTGATGGGGTCTATTTGGTTGTGATTCAAGAGGATCAAGATGTCTGAAGACATAGATTTCGACGATATTGAGAGTTCACTGGGTAGTGTCCCCCAGGTAGCATTGACTGCAAAAAACACTAAAACGACCGTCATTGAGGGAGATGACCTGGAGTTCTTTGCTGAGAATTCCGGCATCAAATCCGATGATGTGGCGGCCTCCGAAGACTTGACCAAGCCGTGGATGAAATTCCACCAGTTCGTGCTGGTCAAGACCCCTGAGCAGGTGACCGAAATAGTTAATCAGATGCTAGCCCATGGCAGAGGCAGCATCGATCTTGAGACTGAGGGGTTGGACAACCGTATCTACTACGATGAGGCAGATAAGCCCTACACGGTCCACAAGATCGTCGGTTTCTGTCTAGGTTACAGAGGGATTGGGCATTACATCCCTGTTCGACACAACTTCAAGACCATCTATGGGGAGACAGACCCCAATGTCAATGTCGAGCATGTGGAGGCCGAAATACGTCGCCTGTGCCAAGCTAGTCAGCCGGTCCTGACTGAGGAGGGCTTGGCCGAGGATGCCTTGTCGTCCAACAAAATGGCAACACCCCCTAGGATTGTCTTGTATTTCTGGAACTCTAAGTTCGATCAAGAGTTCCTATTCCCGATCACTGGGATCGATTGGTGGCACCCAAATTCGTTCAAAGATGGGATGCTGGCTGCCTACACCGTCTATTCAGACGACGTGTTGAGCTTGAAAGAGAAGGCTTTCGAAAGGCTTTCGATCGAAGATCCAGAGCATAAGACGGACGGTAAACCCACCCTCCATCGTTATGAGATGATCAAGTTCAAGGAGCTGTTTCCCAAGGGCACGCCTAACAAGGAGATGCGGTTCGCAGATCTGTATCCGGAAGAGGGAAGCGCGGTTGTCAAGTACGCTTGCTCGGATGCGATCTGCACCGAGGCCTTGTGTGAGACCAAGCCTGATTGGCTGCTGGCTAGACCAGACCTGAAGGTGCACTTTCAGGAAGTGGAGTCCGCCACTGAGGATAAGAAATACGCTTTCACCTACCGGCTAGAGAAGCAGACCACTCAAGCTGGTAGGGTGATGGAACGCCCGAGGGTGAAGATCGACAAGAAGAAGATCGTCGATCTGCTCAAACGTGCTGAAGAGGAACGGGAGAAGTACGACAACCTTATCCGAGCGATGGCGGAGAAACGGGGGTTTAAAGACTTCAATACAGGCTCTACCAAGCAACTGTCAGACTTCCTCTTCTCTGCTGACGGTCTAAACATTAGCCCCAAGCCAGAGATGAATGCTGCCAGTGGTCAGTACAAGACCGATGCGGCCACTCTTGAGAAGATGCTGGAAGCCGACGATGCTCCAGAGGTGTTGGTCTGGATCGTGAAGTATCGCCAAATAGACAAAATCATCGGTACCTACCTGGCCAGCATGGCGGCCAATTGTGATGCCAATGACGAGCTCAGGTTCGGTTTCAATCAGACTGGGGCTGCTACTGGACGCTTCACCGCATCCGCGGGTCAGCCTGAGCAAGGTTACTCAGGCATTCCGATCCACGGCATTCCTGCTAGGAGCGACCCGAAGAAGCCTGAGGTGGCCCACTCACTCCGTCAGGCTTTCGTAGCACGGCCTGGATACACGATAGTGAAGGTCGACTACGCCGGCCAAGAGTTGCGGGTGGTTACCAACATCTCTGGGGAGAAGGTGTGGGTTGAAGAATTCATCCATGGGTCAGGAGATTTGCACACCATCACCGCCAAGGCTTTCTTCGGACAACACATCACCAAGGAAGACAAGATTGAACGAGCGGCCGGCAAAGTGGCCAATTTTGCCCTGATTTACGGGGGTGGCCCGTCGGCCATCATGCGTGCAACCAAGTGCGATAAGGTGGAAGCGGCTCGTAGGAAGGCCAACTTCGACAAGTCGGTACCTACCTTTGCTGGATGGGTCAAGAATCAGCACCAGTTGGTGAAGAAGACCAAAGGGGTGACGACCGCCTTTGGCCGTTTCATCGCCATTCCAGACGCTGCCGTGAAGACTGGGGACTTGGACCCCAAAGGAGTGCCCTACACGGAGCAAGACGCTAGGAAGATTGCCGCCGCCTGTGAGCGAAAATCAACCAACTTCCCTATCCAAGGGTCGGGCGCCGACATCATGAAGATCAGCATGGTCAAGTTGGTGAAGGAATTTACCAAGTACGGCTGGTTGCGTAATGGTGGGGACGATAGCGTCCGGATGCTGATGACAGTGCACGATGAAATTGTGTTCGAGATTCGTCATGACCGGCTCACTCAGGCAGTCCCAATCATCATCGAAATAATGGAATTCCCCAGCCGGATGGTCAGGTGGCAGGTTCCGTTGATTGTGGAACCGTTGATCAGCCAGACTTGGGAAGCCAAGATTGATTGGCATGAGGTTCAAAACGGCAAGAAACCGGTTCCTGATTGGTTGGAAGGGATATTGGTCCCAGGGCAGCATCAATCGCCTGAGATGGTCCCTCACAAGACCTCTCAACCTGAGCAGGGGGGCCAATCTTCCAAGCCCTCCCCCCTTCAAGAATCTGGGCCTCACAACCCTACGAAAGGCACCCTTCCGGTCTACATCTTCGCCTTGAGCGACGCATTCCTTACCCGCCGATCGGTAGACCTGGTGTTTGAAGCGGTTGCAGCCTCAATAGAACCGGACAGCAGGGTGTTCCTTTGCCTAAAAGATGCGTCAGATAACGTCTTGATTGACCCAACCAAGCGGAAAATACCAATCAATCCAAAGACATTCTCGATGAAGCTCAAGGACAAGAACTTGGGGTCTGGGGATTACCTGTACAAGGAAGAGCCCTTATAAAATAGCTCTAGAGAGCCATGAAACGTCGAGACGTCCTCCAAGAATGTGTTCTTGAGCAGTTGATTCCTGCTCAAGAGGTATTGTCCAATTGGTGTCATCGTTGCATAAATCCTGAATGCACACGAAGCCAACACGGGACAACCAAGTTTGATGACCGAGTCCTTCATTGGGAGGAGCGTCTTTTCCTAAATCCAGCTAAACTGGAACCTTCCGATCCTCGTTATCAAGAGATAGCTTCCAAGCGATTTCTGACGGTTGTCCCTGGCACTCCTAGCGCTCCTGGTGAGTGGTTAGACCCCAGGGTAGATCGTCCGGAACCGAAGATGGTACAGGTTCCAGTTCAGCTCACCCCGCCTGCTTTCGCGCCTCAGGCGGCACTCCCTCAAGAGGTGGCACCTACCCCTACCCCTACCCCTCAAATACCCAGCAATCCGTCTGTTGTTCGAAATACTCCCGCCAGGCCTCAACAAATGATCGGGGAAGCCCCCCAAACGATGCCCTCCTCGGTGTCTGATCCTTGGGCACAGAAGTCCGTCCCAGCCAGCCCGGGAGACCAGGTGGTCAAGCCTGGTGTCAAGATCAAACTTGGCGGACAATGAATCCGCAGCTATAATAGGAGCCATCATGAAATTCGAAGTTTTGATTCACTTGGACGGTCGTCGTGAGCATGTTGTGACAGAGCGTGCTGAGGGCGAGAATTGCGATAGGATTTTCCAGTACAACGCGGGGACGATGGTCTCTGACGAGCGTACCGGTCCCGATTGCGACACGGTCCAAGAAATCACCACCTGATCAGTCAAGAAATTCACAAGGAAAGGATACCTACATGTCTCACAAGGTGACGTTTACGTCGACATTCACAAATCCGGATTTGGTCGCTTCTGCCCTGACCCTCTCCAAGTACTCCTTCGATCGCAATGGGAACAATTTCCGCATCACAAGCGGTCCGTTCAGCAATGCTACGATCGATGCTGATACGGGAACCATCACGGGCGATTCGGACTACAAGAATCACAAGTCCGAAGCCTTCGCTGCCTTCCGTCAAACGTACAGCGAAGCTGAATTCGTCACCAAGGCGAAGCAGACGGGCGTCGACATCGAGAGTCGTGAGGTGCTCAAGAATGGCACCATTCGCCTCCGTTGCGCTACGTTGGGCTGATCTGAGTTAGCCCAGGCACTTGCAAACGGGCTCTATCCTTTGAGGATGGGGCCCGTTTTGCTTCCATCTTGGTGTAGAGGATAGAATCATGAACGAAGACCTGAAGTTCCATCTGCGATCAATCACTCGATTCATCTACTTCGTCACTGACGAAGAAGACCTCTTCATCGAAGACATGAAGAAATCGCTTGAAGACCTCAAACAGCAGACTTTCGTCTACAACAGTGCCTTTGGGTTGCAGCCGATCAAGAATGTGACGGACGATTGGAGGCTCAGAAGCCATAATACGGACGATAAGACCGAGAACATTCAGGCGGCACTGACGAAGATCTATACTGATGATCCGATGCAGTTCCGTAACTTCTACATCATCACCGATCCAGATCGTTGGTTGAAAGAGGAGTATCTGGTCCGCCGATTCCTCAACATCGCCCACCAGCTGACCAGTGATGACAAGAACATCAAGATCCTGATTTTCGTTGGACCCCGACTGGTGATCCCTCAGAAGCTTCGCCGATACATTGAAGTGGTGCACGACAAGGGGATGGCTGAAGAGCAGACGACAGAGATCCTGCAGAACATCTGCACACATTTGGAAATGCCTTTGCCAGATGTACGCCCTTTCAAAGGGCTGACCAGGTACGAGATCGATGCTGCGGTGGCGCAAAGCGTGATCAAGAATCGAGTCAAAGACCCAACCAAGAAGGTCGTTTTTTCCAAGGACATTTTGGATTACAAGCGACGTCAACTTAAGAAGACAGATCTGCTAGAATACCAGGATACGACGGGATTCACGTTCGATGCTTTGGGGGGTGCGGATCGCTTCAAAGCTTGGGCCATGGAGACCAAAGACGCTTGGACTGAAGAAGGACAGGCGTTCGGACTCACTCCGCCGAGAGGCGTCCTGTTGGCTGGTATCTGGGGATGTGGCAAATCCCTTGCCGTCAAGGCATTGGCCAACGCCTGGGGTTTGCAGGTTGTTCGTTTGGAACTGGGTAAACTTCGTAGCAGCGGCGTGGGCGATTCAGAAGCCAACGTCTACAAGGCGTTGCATTTGATCGAAGCGGTCGCCCCCTGTGTGGTGATGATCGATGAAGCTGAGAAGTCTCTCTCTGGAGCAGCCTCATCGGCTCAAACCGATTCAGGAACCACTAGCCGCATGTTGGCTAGCCTGTCGACTTGGATTCAAGAAACCAATGCGCCAGTATGCCTGGCATTGACGGCCAATACCCTCAATGGTTTGCCGACCGAGATCATCAATCGTATGGACGAACGCTTCTTCTTCGATCTGCCAACTGAAGATGAGCGAATGGATATTCTCAAGATCCATCTGCGAAAGACCAAGCAAGACCTGAAGCGATTCAACTTCGCCATCCTGGCTGAGGCGGCCAACAACCTGGTTGGTCGAGAGATCGAACAAGCCATCCGAGCTGCTATGCGACGTTCGTACAACCTCCAGAAGGAAAGCTTGGATCCGGAGGTCTTGTTGGATCAGCTGAAGACCAAACCTCGTTTGCTCAGGACGATGGGGGATGCGGTCAAGGAATTGCTAGATTGGGTGGGCTTCGATCCTGAGGTTGGGGAAGGCGTGCGGGCCAAGTTCGCCTCTTCTGACAGGGTTAAGATGTTTTCAGGTCGTGTCAAAAATGACTGACGATCTGGAAAAGGTCGAGTATGGGGGTCTGGTACAAAGACTAGATCCCCAGGTTCTCACCAAAGCAAATCCTGAGCCGGTAGATTTGCTTCAAGCAAGAGCCGATATTCAGAGAGATGCCCCTCTACAGCAGATCTTCAGAGACTCTGTCACTGAGCAGTGGCCAGAGGGGCGGCTGGAATCAGAAGTGGCGGCAGCTCTCAAGAAGATTTGGCCCTCAGGAGACCCGACCGAAGCAGCTCAATACCTGGCAGACGAATATCGTCAGTTGGGTGAGGGGCTGCATCTCATCTCCACTGAGACTGGAAAGGTACTGATAGCGTTCAAAGAGGAAGATCTGTACCAACCTTCTATGGTGCCTCGTACGGATGGGGCGATGGCCACCCCTTTGCCAAAGATTCGCCCTGACTTGATGGCCGCGTTGGTGACCTGGCAACATGAGCGGGCTAGCGAAAAGATTGTCCTGAAGCAATTGGCCGAAAAAGGGTGCCAGACCGAGCTGTTGCGGGAGCTGGGCGATCCCAGGCTTCTGGTGGCCTCCAGGGCAGGCCGGAAGCACATCGTCAAGTCCTTGGCTGAGCTGGCTCCAAGAAGCCTCCTAGAAGCGGCTGGTGGCTCCTCTGCTGCTTTCCTGAAACTGTTCACCCTGGTGGACCAACCTTTCTCGGAAAGTCCTGCTGGACATACGTATATCAAAGGCTCCGTCCAAGCTACATCGGTACAGTCGATTGCCGATCTGTCTACCACCAATCTACGTCACAACCGTGTTCAGGCTTTACAAGGAGCCATCACCCAAGGTTGGATCAGAGAGATGGCCAGGCAGTTGTCCGATTCCTCTGGTTGGATGGCGCCCGAAGAAGTGGCGCTTGATGACCTGGTGTCGCTGCCAGCCAGCTTTTGGATCCTACCTCCTGATCTGGTCCGGCCATTCCGAAGCCTAGATTCCAAGATTGTCGTCTTGGTGGCAGAGAATGCTCGACCAATGGGCTTGGTGGGGCATCTTGGTTACCTCTATGTTCCTGAAATGTTTCAGGCCAAAGACCGAGAATTCTTTAGCCGCTGGGAATCGGTAGCTAGGTTGGAATTCGAGATGTGGGTCAAGGAAGATGCCCTCAGACCCCTGAACGTGACAGGAATGACCCATGAGGCACATCTGGTCTGATGGGCCTTTATCGAAGAATGTATGGTTCGACCATTGAGCCGACCTTCTTGTCAAAATGTCAATTTCACGGATCTGAGGTAAGGGATGCCCTCATCAATTTGGCCAAGGGCTCTTACTTTGTCGACGATCAGGCAGAGAAGTTGATTCGAGAGTGGGTGGAAGAAGGCGTGGTGCAAACCCTGCAGAAAGCCCCCACTCACTCTCAAGCGGCTTTTATTGGGCTTCAGTACTCAAACAAGACCTACAAGGAGGCTGTTTGGGGACCTGGGATAATTGAGCACTATTGGTATAAAGTCCTTTGATTGAACCGATAAGGGTGATGGCCCTTTACAGTTTGATTGTCGTGGCTCAGCGGCCTAGCGGTTTGATGGACCCCATGGTGATGCTCGACAAGGGGATGAACGTCTTCACAGCCGAGATAGCCGACTTGGACGAGTTTTTGAAACAACTCAAAGACGAAGGGGTGGAGGTTAAGACTGTCAACCGGCTCGACGATTTTGAAGCTACTGATGCTTCGGATCTTTTGCTAGGTGAGGGCTTTGATGGCGAAATCGAAATATGAGTCATACCCGCCCCCTCCTGGGCCAAAGATTACCAAGGAGGACGCCAAAGCAGAAATACTCAAACTCTTCGGGAGGAGCGTCCGCCCTCTGTTGATCGGTACTGCGGCCATCCATCTGGGTAGCATTTGGTCTATCGATAAGACCGAGGCTCTGTTTCAAGAGCTTGTTGAAGAAGGAGCTATCCAGCAATCATCAGACGGAGAACTCTCGTTTGTACGGGTAAAGCCGTGAATGACGATGACTTCAAATCAGAACCCCCTACCGAACCTTTCAGTATGCAGTACAGAGCTGCTAGACTGATCAAGTGGTGGGCTGCCTGTACACCCGACAGTCAGAAAATAATCGAACGTATGGCTGCCAGATTGGCTAGCTTGGTCAAGCCAGACCTCAAGTGATGGTGTAATGTGACGGCATCATGCCGATCACATATCTGGAAGGCGATGCCACCTGCCCACAAATAGATGGCCCTAAGATTATTGCACACGTCGTCAACAGCAGTGGCGGTTGGGGCCGCGGTTTCGTCTTAGCGGTCTCCGACAGATGGTTGGGCCCTGAGCAACGGTACCGCAAATGGTATGCCAGCAAGAAGAATTTCAAGTTAGGCGCCGTTCAGACCCTCCAAGTTGAGCCAGACATTTGGGTCTGCAACATGTTGGCTCAAGAGGGGTATCTGACTACCAAGAAACATGGGCCGCCGCTACGGCTGCCCCGCCTCAAAGAATGTTTGGACCTGTTGAAGGAAGCTGCCATTGAGAGGCATGCTTCCGTCCATATGCCTCGTATAGGATGCGGATTAGGTGGCTCTGATTGGGATGTGGTCGGCCTGATGGTCGAACAATCTTTGGGTGAAGTGCCGGTCTATGTGTACGATCTTTATCCTCAATCTGTAGTTCGCCAAACCTGACATAGATTGTCCTAGCTGAGGTTGACTCAGATGTGCCGCACGGTGTAAGATGGGGCATGTATGATGACGGCACTCCCTTTTGCGCTACCTGTCACTTGGTAGTCGTTGCCTGTTTGTGTGGTCATCCAAAGGAGAATTCAATGGATCCGTTTAGTTACAAAGTTTCAGACAAGCTCTTTTTGGTCCGTCAAGCGGTCGCTACCGAGAAGCCGAAGACGATCGCTGTAACGCCGCCCACCAACCACGTGATGGTGATCGACTGCTCCGGCTCAATGTACGGAGAATTGCCGAGGATTCGTGAGCAGTTGAAGAAGAAGCTCCCCAAGTTGCTCAAGGCGGAGGACACCATCAGTATCATCTGGTTCTCGGGCCGGAGAGAGTGCGGTATCTTGCTCGAAGCAGAGCCGGTCGCAAGCTTGAAGGAGCTACAGACAGTCGAAGCTGCGATTGATCGTTGGCTCCGGCCAGTCGGCTTGACGGGTTTCAAAGACCCGTTGGAGCTCGTTCCAGGCTTGACGAAGAAGATTTCAGCAGCTCGTCCTAACAGCGTGTTCTCGTTGTTCTTCATGTCGGACGGTTGCGACAATTGCTCCTCTCGCCCTGAGATCATCAAGGCTGTGGAAGCTGCTGGCCAAAGTGTGGCGTCGGCTACTTTCGTCGAGTATGGCTACTACGCTGATCGTCAATTGCTGGCTCAGATGGCAGAGAAGGCCGGTGGTTCGACCATCTTTGCTCAAGACTTCGATCAATTCGAGCCAGCCCTGGAAGCCAGCTTGCTGAAGCGAACCTCTGGCGCCCCCAAGATTGAACTGAAGATCGCAGGCGACGCAATCTGTGGTTTCGCTTTCGGCTTCTCTGGCGATGATCTGTTGACCTTCGCAGTAGAAGGCTCGGTCATTCATGTCCCCAAGGATCAGCACGACATCTGGTATCTCTCACCCAACAGTGTAGGGACCCAGGGTGTCGATCTGTTGACCATTTCGGCCGAAGCGGTGGATCCCAATGTGACGGCTTCCTCAAATGCCGAGGTCATGCATCCAGCCTACGCCGCCATCAGCCTTTTCGCCAACCGTATGAAGTCGGATGTGGTGTTGGCGACGCTCAAGGCGTTGGGGGATGTGACGTTCATCGAGCAATTCTCGACCTGTTTTGGTAAGCAGAAATACAGCGAGTTCGTGGCCGCTACCCAAAAGGCGGCTTTTGATCGTAGCGTTCGGTTCACCAACGGCCGAGATCTGAACCGTATTCCGAAGGACGATGCCTTCACGGTGCTGGATCTGCTTCGTGTCTTGTCGAGTGATGACTCAAATCGCTTGCTACTTGAAAGTAAAGACTTTAGGTACAATCGAATCGGGCGTGGTCAGATCGATTCCAGTTCGGTCCTGACTGATGAAGAACAAGCCGAGGTGGCCCGCCTGACGGCTGAAATGGCCAAGACCAAAGACAGCAATAAGGTGAAGGAATTCACTGCAAAGATTGCTGCCATCACGGATGCGAAGGACAAGCCCCTCAAGTTCGACGCCACCCCGATTCCGGATGGTGTCGAGATCAATGGTCTGGTCTACAACGAAGAACGTCCCAATGTGAGCGTTCGCGTCTTGCGTGGAGGTTCGGTCGACCTGAGCGACCGTTTGGCGAAAGCCGATCAGGCCGTGGCCAGCAAGATCCCGCACACCTTCCCGACCAACATTTGGCGCAACTACACCCTCATCAAGGACGGCTTGGTCAATGTCGAACGCTTGCCGGTCCGCTTGACGGCTGGTACGATCCGCACGCTCAAAGCACAAGGGATGCCGATCGAGACCATCTTGGGTGTCGATGGTGAGGATGCTGCCCAGGCTCGCATCCGTGCCGCCAAAGCGTCTGACGGTCGTGACGTCAGTGTGGTGTTCGACCTCAAGAGTCTGCCGATCATCAATCGCCAGATGATCAAAGAGGCGAGTGCTCAGGTCCTGTTCGAGAAAGAGTTCGAGCTCTGCAAAGCTCGGGCGGCTCAGAAGGTCTACAAGTGGTACTTGGAGCAAAACTTCAAGAAAGTGTCCAAGGGCCTGGCTGAACAATACGGCACAGAAAGTGCCGACTGGCTCAAAGAACAGGGCATCACGGACGGGGGCTTCAACCCCAAGTCGGTCCAAGCAGAGTCTGTGGACGTCTACATGGGCAAGGAACTGAAGACCAGCCTCAAGGGTCTCTCTACGATCCCCTCTGTGAACGAGGCCAAGAAGAAGATCGCGGCGGCTGGCAAGCTGACCCCCTCGGTCTCTTTGCTGGTTCCCTACATTGCTGAAGTGGACGCCTACCTGGCCAGTGCTGAGCACAAGGCTGATGAGGCGGCTTTGGAGAAGTGGCTGGGGGATCGAGCCAAGCAGGCCACTCAGAAGGTGCGAGGGCTGTTGTTCGAACTCTCCAACATCAAGTTCTCGATCATTGTCGGTCAGATCTGGCCAATTGAGTTCAAATCTTTGGACGAAAACACCCTCACCATTACGGTGGACGGAAACCAGATCGTAGGGACCTTGGAGCAACGGGAAGTAGAGATCAAGATTTGATCCTGCCCCTGCTCTGAGGGTCATGGGCCCTCTCTCAACTAGGTTGGGGGAGGGCCTTTTGCTTTTCTACTTATCAGATCCTCCCTAGTGGTTCTAGGGATAGTCCAGAGCCAGCCCGCACAACAAACCCGGGCAAACGATTGGAAAATACAATGAATCTACGAATTGTCACGGACGGCCTACGTTCGGCCAAGGAGTACGCTAGCCGCATGTTCTCATTTGACCGCCTCTCCAAGAATGTCGAGGCAGGGTTGTATGCTGCTACCGTCAAAGGGATCTTGCTCTACAAGATCGAGATCGATAAGCGGCTGATTTCCTACGGTGATTTGGCTCAAGCTACGAGTCAATTGCCAAAAGGAGGTCAGTTGGCTCAAGCATTGCAGAAGATTGCAGAAGATGACCAGACCCATGGTCGCCCCCTGTCGACCTGTATCGTGGTCAATGAGGCAACCAAGATGCCAGGTGATGGCTTCTTTCGTCAATGTTTGGACCTAGGGCACAAGTTCGAGGAGACCCCTACAGGACGTCTGTTGTTCTGGCGAGCAATGTTGAAGTCATTGGGTGTAGTGACCGACAGGGGGTCCGATGAGTGGGTCTCGGTGTGTGGGGCCCTTGACCTAAATATCGAGAAATCGTCTGAAATAGACACCCTTCAGAGCCTATGGTCCTTGGAGGAATTGCAAGAGGCCAAAGCAGCCGCTGAGGCGACTGAGAGACAGCTCAAGCAATATCGTTCTGACCCTCACACGAAAGGAGCAGGGCGTCCCGCCATTTCCACACTTTTTAACGATCGCCCACAACCTGACCGGGATTCTCCCCCTCCCCCTGATCCTGTAGTTCGTAGGCTTTCTGGCTTTGGTGATTGGGAACAACAGAAGAAGCGAGCCTTCGCTAGTGGGGTGTTGCGCGTCCCGCCTCGCAACCTGCAGAAGGGTGACGTGGTGTTGGGAGTCGACAATCAGGAGCTGGTGGTAGCTTCAGTGACGACCCAGGGAGAAACTGGTGGCCCTGACATCGTTATCTGGACCGACACTACTGGCCGTCAGCACCGCGAATTAGCGGTGGGGAGTCACAGAAGGGTAAAGCGAGCGGCTGAGCCTAGCGTGGCGGTTGAAACTGAGCCTCAAGATTCTGGGCCAGCAAGATCAGAGGAAGGCCACTCAATCGTAGCTTCAGTAGAAATGCCAGGTGGTTTGTTGTGGGATCCGTATCGATTGAGTCCGTACGACTCTCTCAAGAGGACGTTCCCCACTGTGGCAGGGTTGACGTTTCGATACATCCATCCCGCCACTAGTCGGATCGATCCTACGAACGATCAGTTGGTTGAACATACGATGAGCGAGAAGTCCGCCATGCTGTTGTGCATCTCGGCTCCACCCAACATCAAAATACCTAAGGACAAGCTACCAGGCGCCCTAAACTACCCTCAAAGGGG